>OBKN01000041.1_pt1 | contig 73720 bp, 50 predicted proteins | sample 1519931 | NCBI WGS metagenome assembly OBKN01 (sample SAMN04209254, study PRJEB22552) | human gut metagenome | biome: gut; material: feces | host: Homo sapiens | place: USA: Oklahoma
ACCTTGACCACGGGGATGCCGCGTACGTATTCGGTGCCGGTCTTGTTCATCTTGACCAGCGCTCCCATGTAGGCCTTCATGAACTCGGCGCCTTTGCCGCCCATCATGGTGGCCATGGCGCCAAGCGAAACGACGACCGAGATAAGGCATGCCACCCCCAAACGCCAATCGAGGGCGAAAAGCAGCACGAGCAGGCCTGCGACCATGGCGGTGGCGCCGGCGATATCGGGCAGCATGTGCGCGAGCAGGGTCTCGGTGGAGGCGGCGCATCCGTCTACAATACGGCGCAGCTCACCGGTGGAGTGCGTGTCAAAGTAGCCAAGCGGCAGCTTAAGCAGGTGCTCGCTCGTAGTCTTGCGGATATTGGACGCGCAGCGAAACGCAGACAGGTGCGTGCACATGAGCCCCACGAAATAAACTACGATGCTTGCCAGGGCAAACCCCACGGCCCACCAGCCATACATCGCGATATCGGTGGCTTCGCTCCAGTTAGGCGCCACAGCGATAAGGTCTCGCGCGACAAACCAGATGCACACGTACGGGCCAAAGCTCAGCAGCTGCGAGAGCGCCGAGAGCGCCATGCCCAAATAAGTTAGGAATTTACGGTCGCCGGCATATGCAAGCAGCTCGCCGATACCGCCGCCTTCCCTTTTTGATCCCTTTGCCATGAGGTTCCTTTCTAACGGCTTGAGAGTTAACCTTAATCAACTTATCATTGATATGTTAGCCAAGGCACACAATCGAGCCAGGCGTGGACGTTTCCGCAAAGGAAGGGGACGCTTTTGAAAATGCATCGGGCCGCGACCGACATTACCGAGCTCTATGCACCACAGTTTGAGCAGTTTGGCCTGGAGCTTTCCGGCAAGGGCGCCGTCTTTACCGGCGAGGTGGCAAACGATCGGGCACACGGCCGCGCATGGATCATGCCCCTCTCCCCTGCCTGCATCGTCATGGAGCATTTCATCACCCCGACGCACGATATGTACCTGGCCGAATACACACCCGAACCGTACGCGTGTGTGAGCGAAGTCAGCATGCCCACGCTCATGTGCATGCCCGAGGCTGGCATAACGCCCGCGAACCTTAAACCCTTGCATGGACCGTGGCCAAACAATGCCGTTTGCAGCTTTATCCAAGATAGCTGTGGCGAGGAATTAAGCCCGCTGTTTGCGGGGGAGCTCTATCACTCGTGCTCGGTGCTCTTTTTGCCTGGATATTTTGACGAACTGGAGCACCGCTATCCCACCGAGTTCACGGGAATCTTTGAGGCGTTTGCCGAGCCATGGCACGAGGAAGCGACGTCTGCCATCTGCCACACGCTGCGCCGGATTAACGAGGAACGCGCCCGCACCGTAGGCGGACACGTCTATATGCAGGGCATCGTGGAGACCATGGTCGCGGAGCTCGCCTGTTCGCGCGCGGCCCACAAGCAGGCGCGGCAGGCGGCAGACACACGCGCCAGCATAACCATTGCCGAAGAAGCAACGGCAATGATTGAGCGCGCGCTCGACAAAGGCAGACGTGTGGGTGTCAACGAAGTGGCCGAGAGGCTCTACACAAGCCGCTCCAAACTATGCGCCACCTTTAAGGCCCAAACTGGCGAGTCCCTGGGCGCCTACATTCGCAGACGCCGCATGGAGCGAGCACAGGACCTTTTGGCCGATAGCGCGCTCACGATAGCGCAGGTGGCAGAGCGTCTAGGCTACCCTCAGCAGGCCGCCTTCGCCCAAGCCTTCAAGCAACACACCGGCACCACCCCCACCACTTGGCGAAGCAAGCATCGCTAAGGCCCAAGCTCCCTGGCCGTAACGGAGCGATTAATTAGCCGCCGCCCGTCAGCTCACCCAGGATCTAAACGTCAAGATGCGCACAATCAAGCGCCTTTTTGATAAGAGGGACAGATCGATCAGCCAAATACAACGGAATGTTGAGCACCCCGTCGTCGAGCTTTAGGTTCTTAAGTGAGTAGCGGACCCTCAATGGAGTCGTCTCCGCATGCTTGTCGGCATAGTACTTAAGGCTCTTGGAATGAACGACCTCTCCCGATTTGACCTCGACGGGAACGATTTCGTTTCCGACTTGAATCAAAAAATCGACTTCGTGCTTCGGCTTCTCGTTTGTCCAATAACGCGGAGCAGCATCTAACTGTGAAAGTAATGCCTGAAGCACATAGTTCTCGGCGAACGAACCTTTGAACTCCGAAAATAGCGCATCCGAGATGGCAAAAGCGGACGCATCCAGCCTTGCCATGCGACGCAGCAAGCCGACATCAAGACAGTAGACCTTAAATGCCTTGAGGTCATCGTACGCAGAGAGCGGCACACCACCGGCAGCATTAAGGCGAACCGCCGTGATGAGCCCAGCATCGGCAAGCCATTCCAGAGCATCCTCGTATTCTCGAGCACGAGCCCCCTCGCGCACCGCACCCCAAACGAACTTTTTGTTCTCGCGCGCCAACTGAGCTGGAATCGAGTTCCATATTTGTGAAAGCTTGGCGAACTGCGCACGGCCACCATGCTTGGCAAAATCGCGCTCGTAGGAATCCAAGAGATCGGACAACACCTTATCGACCTGAACGATATCGCCCGTCTCCACCCACCGACCAAGAGCCTCTGGCATGCCGCCACATGCAAAATAACGACGAAGATGCTCGACGAGACGGATATGGAAGAAATCGGGCACTGTCTCGATCTGATCCAGGCCGCCAAGGTATTCGTCGTAGTTTGCAGCGCCCTCGGCTTTCAGAAACTCGGAAAAGCTCATAGGGTGCATCTCCATGAACTCGACCTTTCCCACCGGAAAAGCGCTGGTCTCACGGGACAAGCGAACGCCCAACAAAGACCCTGCGCATGCGACGTGATACTCGGGGGCCTCGTCACAGAAGTATTTAAGGGCGCCGACTGCAGAAGGACAATCCTGGATCTCATCAATAATAAGCAGCGTCTCGCCGGGATCGATAGGCTGTCCAAATGCCAGGGAAAGGTTTGAGATGATCCGCCGAGGATCGCGCGTACCTTCGAAAAACTGAGCGTACTCGCTCTGTACCCCAGGTGACGGTTCCTCGAGCGTCAGATACACAAAATTGAGGTACGAGGTTCGGCCGAACTCCTTAAGCGCCCACGTCTTTCCAACCTGGCGCGCCCCCTTAAGGATAAGCGGCTTACGATATTCTGACGCTTTCCAAGCGTTAAGCTTGGCAATGATATCTCGCTGCATGACCGAACCTCCCGCAAAGAAACTTCCGTAAACGTGATATTTCCCACATTTTACCCTAGGTAAAACGTGACATTTATCACATTTACGGAAGTTTTAAGCTCATTTCGCCACACTTTCATCACATTTATTGCAATGTGACAAAGGGACAGTCCCTTTGTCACCCGCACAAAAATGGACGCGCCAACGGCGCCCTCATTCACCAAATTCCATTCAGCCCCACCTGACCCGAACGGCCGAGTCGTCACAGAACCCGGGAGCCCCGGCAGGGCGGGTGCTTCCTCAAAATGAGTTCCGCACGCAAAGAAGGCCACTTAATGTGGCCTTCGTCTTGCGCAGGACTGTTCGAAATTTTGAGGAAGCACCCGCCCTGCCGGGGCTCCCGGGTTCCCGCTTACGAGAGCGACGTTCTCAGCAACTCGTTGAAGAGCTTCGGATTGCCCTTGCCGCGGCTCGCCTTCATGCACTGGCCCACCAAAAAGCCAATGACCTTCTGGTTGCCGTCGCGATACTGCTGCGCCTGATCGGCACAGTTTGCAAGCACCTCGTCCACGATCGGCTGCAGCGCGCCGGCATCGCTCACCTGACGCATGCCACGCTCGTCGACGATCTTGTTGGGATTGTCGCCGGTCTGGGCCATGGCCTCAAAGACCTCGTGCGCCTGGTTGGAGCTGATGGCATCGGTCGCCAGCAGCTTGGCAAGGGCTGCCACCTGAGCCGGCGCAATGCCGGACTCGGCTAGTGAAACGCCTGCACCCTTAAGGTAGGCGATCATCTCGTTCACCAGCAAGTTTGCAACCGTCTGGGCCTCTTTGCCAGCCATACCGGCAGCGGCGGCCTCAAAGAAGTCGGCAAACTCGGGGTCGCCAGCAATCTGCTCGGCGTCGGCCGTCTTAATGCCAAAGTCGGCCTCAAAACGGGCACGCTTGGCATCGGGCAGCTCGGGGATCTCGCCACGGCAGCGGTCGATGAACTCGTCGTCCAGATCGAACGGCGCCAGGTCGGGATCGGGGAACAGGCGATAGTCGTCGGCCGTCTCCTTCACGCGCATGACCACGGTACGCTTGCGGCTGGGCTCCCAGTGGCGGGTCTCCTGGTAGATAATGCCGCCCTCCTCGAGCACCTCGGCCTGACGGCAGATCTCGTAGGCAAGGCCGTCATGCAGGCTCTTAAACGAGTTGAGGTTCTTGAGCTCGGTCTTGGTGCCCAGCTTGGTCTCGCCGCGGCGGCGCAGCGACACGTTGCCGTCGCAGCGCATGGAACCCTTCTCCATGGAGCAGTCCGAAATGCCCAGCGTCACAAAGATGCGACGGAGCTTCTCCATAAACAGGCGAGCCTCCTCGGGCGTGCGCAGGTCGGGCTCGGTGACAAGCTCAATCAGCGGCGTGCCGCAGCGGTTGTAGTCGACGAGCGACTCGGCCGCGGCGGTAATGCGACCCTCGGCGCCACCCACGTGAACCATCTTGGCGGCATCCTCCTCCATATGGATACGCAAGATGCGGATAGGCACCGTGTAGGAACCGTCCTCGCGACGCTCGGGCATCTGCAGGTTGGACGCGTCATAGCTGGCTAGGTGGCCGGCGCGCTGATTGCCTTCGCGCATGGTCGACGTCATGGACGTGGACAGGCCCTCGGCGTTGGCCGAAGCGCTCGCCAGGCTCTGGGCCTCGGCCTCACCAAACGCGCAGTCGGGGCGCTCGGCGGCACCGCGACCGGTCACGTCCAGGTCCAGGTGACCGTACATGGCAAAGGCGACCGGACCCTGCGTGGTCTGGAAGTTCTTGGCCATATCGGGATAGAAGTAGTGCTTGCGGTAGAACATCGAGTGGCGCTGAATCTCGCAGTTGGTAGCGAGACCGGCCTTGACGATGCTCTCGATGGCGCGCTTGTTGGGCACCGGCAGGGCTCCGGGCAGGCCCAGGCACACCGGGCACACGTTGGCGTTGGGCTCGTCATCGTGGCTGAGCTTGCAGTTGCAGAACATCTTGGTATCGAGTGCGGTGAGCTCGGTATGGATCTCCAGGCCGATCACGGCCTCCCAATCCTGCAGGACCTCGGAAAGCTCCTTCATTACAGCTCGCCTCCCTTCCCGGCAAAATCGGGCGCGACGGAAAGCGCGGGCGCACCCGTAGCGGCATCGGCAAAGCCGCGCTCCAGGGCGCGGGCAAACGTGAGCAGCTGACGGTCCTTAAACGCCGGACCAACCAGCTGGGCAGAAACGGGCAGCTGAGTATCCTCGCCCAGGCCCAGCGGCACCGAGATGCCAACGTTGCCGCAAATGTTGAGCGAGATGGTGTACAGGTCGGAGAGGTACATCTGCGTGGGGTCGCTGATCTCGCCAAACTTAAAGGCCGTGCGCGGCGAGGCGGGCATGAGGATGGTGTCCACCTTGGCATACGCGGCGTCGTAGTCCTGCGTGATGAGCGTGCGGGCCTTTTGCGCAGCGTAGTAGTACTTGTCGTACACGCCCGAGCTCAGCAGGTAGGCGCCGAGCATCTGACGGCGCTTGGCCTCGGCGCCAAAGCCGTGGGCGCGCGAGAGCGAGCTTTGGTCGGACAGGTTGGCGCAGCCCTCCTCCTGATAGCCGTAGCGAATGCCGTCGAAGCGAGCCAGGTTGGAGAACGCCTCGGCCGGGCCGATGACGTAGTAGGCGGCGATGGCGGCGTCCAGGTGCGGCAGGTCGACCTCGACCAACTCGGCGCCCTGGTTCTGCAGCTCCTGGGCAGCGCGCTGAACAGCGGCCTTGACCTCGGGCGTCAGGCCCTCGGCCTCCATAAACGCGGGGATAATGCCCACGCGCTTGCCCTCGATGCTGTCGTTGAGATGCTCGGTAAAGTCGACGGCGCAATCCTGACTGGTGCAGTCGTACGGATCGTGGCCCGCGCCGGTAAGCGCGTTCATGGCCAGCGCGACATCCTCGACCGTACGGCCAAAGGGGCCCACCTGGTCGAGCGACGAGCCAAAGGCAACCACGCCGTAACGGCTCACGGCGCCATACGTGGGCTTAAAGCCCACCACGCCGCACAGTGATGCCGGCTGGCGAATGGAGCCGCCGGTGTCCGAGCCCAGCGAGAGCGCGACCTCGCCCGCGGCGACAGCTGCAGCGGAGCCACCCGAGGAGCCGCCGGGCACGCGCTCGGTATCCCAAGGGTTGTTGGTGCGGTGGAACGCCGAGCTCTCGGTGGAGCTGCCAAAGGCAAACTCGTCCATGTTGGCCTTGCCCATGGGCAGGCAGCCGGCGTCGAGCATGCGCTGGACGCAGGTGGCGGTGTAGACGCTCTGGTAGTCCTCGAGCATGCGGGAAGCACAGGTGGTGCGCGTGCCCACGAGGTTCATGTTGTCCTTGATGGCCAGCGGCACGCCCGCGAGCGGGGGCAGCGGCTTGCCTGCGGCGCGGTCGGCATCCACGCGCGCGGCGGCCTCGAGCGCAAGCTCGGGCGCCACCTGCAGGAATGCCTGGACCCCGCCCTCGCGCGCCTCGATGGCAGCAAGGGAGGCCTGGGCCACCTCGGTAGCGGTAAAGTCGCCGGCGGCAACGCCCACAGCGATCTGGGCGGCGGTAAGGGAATCGAAGCTCTGAGCCATTACTCGCTCTCCCCCTCTCCCAAAATGGACGGCACGCGGAAGTAGCGGTCGCGCGCGCTGCCGGCGTTTTCGAGCGCGACGTCGAGCGGCAGATCGCGCTCGGGCTCGCGCAGGTCGTCGCCCATCACGTTGGACAGGCTTCCGATGGGATGGAACGTGGGCTCCACGTCGGGCAAGTCATATTGCAAGACGGGCTCGAGCATCTGGACGGCGTCGTTCATGTAGGACGTCATCTGGGTGAGCTCGTCATCGGTCAGTGCGATCTTTGCGTACTCGGCGATGCCGCGCACGTCTTTCTCGCTGAGTGCCATAGGCGCTCCCTTCCGCATAACAGATAAACCGCTCTAGTATACAAGGCAACGCCGCTTGGAGCAGGTGCTTTACCCAAATGCAGCGAAAACGTAACGAGGGCGGCGGTTGACAGGCGGCGGGCTTGCGGTTCTGCAGCGAAACCGCACCGTCCATAGCGAAAACCGTCCCGCCCGCAGCGAAAAGCATCACAACATTCGACGTTTATCGTCAAAATCGAGATTTTCATCGAATGTTGTGATGGTTTGGAAGCCCCCGACCACCACAAAGATGCCTGTCCCCATTGTGGTGGTTCTGGACGATGTCTTATGCCGAGGCCTTGGCCTTGCGGCGCTTACGGACCGCGTGGATCACGATGTCCAGCAGCAACAGCACAATGGCCACGACCACGATAAGCACGGCAAACTCGCGCTTGCCCCAGTGGCGGCCGGCCAGCGACTTTTGCTTGTCGACGTCCTTCTTGCTGTACTTGGTGCGTACGCAATGCACCAGCAGGCGATGGTCGTTCACGCCGTAGGGCGTGCAGGTGACGAGCGTCACCTTGTCGGCACCGGGCTCGATGGTCAGCGACTCCATCTCCTCGGGCAGCACCACCTCGGAGTCCACCATCTTGTAGGCGAGCGTCTTGTTCATGGTGTGCAGCAGCACCAGGTCGCCGGGCTCCAGCGAGTGGATGTCGTCGAACATGCTCAGGTTGCGCATGCCCGAGTGCGCGGTGAGCACGCAATGCGTCGAGGTGCCGCCCACCGGCAGGCTCGTACCCTCCAGGTGGCCGACGCCCGCCATAAGGACTTCTTCGCTCGTGCCGTGGTAGATGGGCATGCTCACGTCGATGGAGGGGATTTCGACCCAGCTCATCATGGGGTCGCGGTCAAAGATGAGCTGCTGGGCGTAGGGCTCGATCTGGTCGGCGGGAAGCTCGGTGGCCTCGCCCGCCAGCTGCTCGTTAAAGGAGCGCGCCTGGAGCAGGATGCGCTCGCGCTCCTCTTCGGAGAGCGCGTCCACCGTGCTGGACACGGTGATGATCTGGTTGAAAACGCCCGAGGCCTCGAGCCGGTCCAAGATCCACGGCCAGCTCATAAGACCCACGCCAATAAGGATGATGACGATAGTGATGAGCCGGTCGGCCCAGCGCGGCAGCCGTTTGCGACGACGCTTAGGCTTTGGTCGAGGTTTGGGCTGGGGGCTTGAGCCACCGTTTGCCGCGGTGTTATTGCTCTTCATATGTTTGGCGCCCTGCACCATCGCCGGTCACTCCTCTACAGCTCAGGTTGTCTAAACAAATAATAGCCGATTAGCGAGCCCATGCGCCGGACAACGCAGCTAGACTACACTGTCCGGGCCACGTAACTCCACTCAACCAATCAAGCCATATGTTGCTTTCATCGTCTCGAGCAACTGCGCCATCGTTACGCCCGCAACCCCAATCTGTTTCAGATTGACGTCGCCCACCTCACAATCTTTAACAAACGCAAGCATATCGTCCTTCAGTTCTCCGCGCAGGTCGACGCCTTCCGACTCGCCAAGCAGCTGAGCAAGCCTCAGCGCATCGCGTTTATGCTTTTTTACCTTCCTCGAATCAACGTTCTCCCCCGCTTCCCTTCTAGCTTTTAGGTCGAGATACGCCTTCGCTTTGAACGGGACAATGTATTCCGTGCCCAGGACCGAAACGCCGCCTACGGTCCGAATTCCCTGAAGGAACAAGCTGTAGTAAGCATCGTCTAACAAAATTGCCGAAAGACTGCTTATGTTTTCATCAACGTGAGTTGGCGCCACATCAATCCCCTCACGACCCTTTAGAAAGTCGGGGCACTTCGCGAAGAGCTCGATCATATGGGGGTAACCCGGCCTCTTTGGCTCTGTAAACCGATAAAAACATGAGCCTTTACCTTCGCCCCAGCCGCAGCGGTAACCGCCATCACGCACCAAAGTCCATATGGCTTCTGCCGTCTGAGGCAACCGGTCATCGGCGACAATTACCACATCAAAATCGTGAGTCGCCCTGAATGAAAGCCCCGCCTCCGCGAGCAAAATGTCGCATGCCGTGCCGCCGATAAGGGCATATGATCCTGCAGCTTCTTGCATATGCTGCTGAAATTCTTGGAGACCTTCTACAGCGCTTCTTGCCATGGATATTCCTTTCCAAACATGCGATCGACTTCGAGCTGAATTCGCTCATCGTCGATTGCCGCCAAAGATAGCGCAAGCGATATGTTGTCGACACGGGAGGAGCCGGCAAACACGGGTGCATAGCGCCACACTTGGATCATCGCCGTTTCGTTATCCGGCAGCTCCCCATCTGCGACTTCGAGGTCGCTCAGTTGACGCCATGCACTTCTTAAGACGGCCTTTTGTTCCATGCCCGGCGCAGCGAGCATCGAACGCGCAGCGAGCGCCGTCTCCCCGGCGTCTACAAGATAGTCGATCTGCGGCGTCTTCCTTGCAAAACAGACCTTCGAGACTGGCGAGGAGAGCTCTGCCATGTGCTCGCTGAGCAGAAGATCAACGGCAACAGGGAACACAACGACACGTCGCTCGCGACGCTCGCGCTTCGCGAGCCCCCTGTCAACAAGCTCGGTTATGGCCTCACTCGCGCGGCTTGCCGAAATCCCAAGCGCACGACAAAGGTCATAGGGACGATATGGCTCCTGGGCTGCTCCCCAGATTGCGGCAGCCTGCGCGTTGGGCGACATCTTGGTCGCGTGATTGCGAAACCGGGCACCGCCCCTCTCCGTGCAAGCTGTGCCCATAAATGGAAGAAAAGCCTGTCTACCGGGACAGACAAAGGGAATCCCTTGTGCGACCAATGCTTTGCGCTGACGTGCATCGGCATCAGGAAACGAAACGACAACAGGAGTCTCCGCACGCAAGGCTAGCTGACTATAGACCCTCTTAGCCTCGGGAAGCCCGACGCCAGTAGGCAAACTTGCAAGCAAAAACGAAAAACCGTTTGCGTCAACAACGCGGACCTCAATCGCACGCAGATGCAGCGGCAAGCGTGCGGATCCAGGCCAAACTTTGGCCTTGGCGGAGAGGCCTAGTGCTTCTTGTAAGTAGATTAGCGCTTCGTTCATTTCCATCGTTTTCGTTTGATTCCAGTTGGTATTGGAATTATACATAATTTTCGGAATTAAAGAGATTCCGTTCGTACCTAAGCCCGCATTTGAGTTTTCAAAATGTCCCGGATCGGCGGGGCGATTCGGGATACAATATCAATAGAAAACGACGCACCCCGCGTAAATGTTTGGGAGCGCGGGCGGCCTAGTTTTCAGCTTTTGTTAAATGCCCGGGATCCGACCCCCGGGCATTCTTATTTGCGCTTGTTGCGGCGCAAATGCCTTCCACCGTCCGCACCGCGCGTGCGCCTACGGACCTTAAACCGAATCTCATACGAGTCAAGAAACGCGATGACGGATGAGTCCGCACCGGACGGTGGAGGCTGCCTGTGTTGTCCAAAAAGAACGGGGCAGACTCCAGTGTGGAGTCTGCCCCGAAAAGAAAATGGCGAAGCAAGAACGTCGATGGACGAGAAAAGTGTCCGCAAGTCTCATGGCCATCACATCCCACCTGCCGCAGGGATGGGTGAGCGAGCGTTACTCCTGCTCGGACTCCTCAGCCTGCTTACGGCTGCGGATGAGGTGCGCCACGCCGATGCACAGCACCGCGCCACCAGCGATCCAAGTGAAGGTCACGCCGTTAAGACCGGTGAGGGGGAGGCCGGAACCCTTCTGGTCGACAATGGTAAAGCTGAGTTTGCCGGTAGACGCGGTAGCCGAATTTCCCTTCACAACACCACTTGCTGCCTGGATTGCAGAATCCGCACTAGGGGTAACATCATCGCCAGCCTGATTGAGCGTGCGGCTGATAGTAAAGGTCACGCCGTTTGCCGCGGAGTTGTTGTAGCCAGGGGCGGGCGTAACCTCTGTGAGAACGTAGGTGCCCTCGTCGAGACCGACAACGTTAATCTTGCCGTTGCTGTCAGTTGTCAGAATTGCATTATCCTTAGTTGACGTCGTGGTACCGTCGGCCTTGATAAATTCGCTGGAGTCTTTCTCCTGTAGCGTGAACTGAACGCCTTCGAGGGTCTTGTGCTTGCCAGTCTCATCCTTGTCGTTACCAACCTTGGTGACGTCGATGCCGTAGGTGTAGTCGTAGGCAGGATGCGTAACCGTAGTGCCGGTACCGTCGGTGTGCGGGTTGTTGGAATAGGTCAGTTTTACCGTGTTTGTCTGGGCCTTACCGAGAATGTTCTCGTTAATCTTGCTAGCAACAAGTTTTGCCTGGTAGTTCACATAGACCTTTGAATTACCGCCAACGACAATGGGCTCACCGGCCTCATTCTTTACTTCTTTGAGATTATCGAAAGAGACAGTGAGTTTATTGTTGCTTTCCTCAGAAGGATAGTTCACTGTATAACAACTGTCCGCTACGACCGTATCGCCAATTTTGACCTTAACGACCGGCTTACCGTTCTCGCCGCATACCGGCACCATCGTAGAAGGAAGCTCGTCGGTAAAAGCATAGCTGTACTTAGTGTACGTATTGATGTTGCTAGCAACAGTGCCGGCAAGCTGATAATCAATCGGCTGCTCAGAGGCAGAGTCGGCGGACTTGTTGGGAGCACTGAAAACGTCCTTGCTATTGTCCGTAACAAACTTGCCGTTCTTGTCATCCTTGACGGCCTTGGTCACGTTGGGGACGTCCTTCTTGGGCTCCGCCTTTACATCTTCACCACCGACGACAGTGAAGATTGGCGAGGTATAGGCGTCGGTATTGCCGTTGGCCGAATCGCTAGATGGGGTCGAACCAACATTTGCAGTCACAAAGAGCCAATAGCCGGTGTTTAAAGCCTTAAAGTCTCCCTTGCTGGAATCGCCTGGGTTTGTCCAGGTTAGAGTCGAACCCTCAAGTGCGGCAGCAATCTTATCCAACGTGGAGCCAGCGTCAACCTTGGCAGTCTGGCCAACATTATCACCGGCATTATCTTTAATGTACTTGGCCCAAGCCTGAGCGCCTGCATTCGCATCAGGAGCCTTCGCGACGCCAGCAAATGCATCAGTCACAACATTCATAACATCAGGCGACGCCCAATCAATATCGGAAAGGATCTTATCGCCAGACCAGGCACTTCCATCATAATTCTGCGTAACCTTTGCCTTGAAAATCTGGATGCCCTTAAAGGTTGTGTCCTTATAGGTCTTCTCGTCAATCTTTACATTGCCGAACGTGGCCACCGTCGGCGTGACCGCAGCAAACGCCATGGTAACCGGGGCCATGACTCCGCCGAAGCTCAGCGCTGCTGTGAGGCCGGCGGTTACTGCCAGGCGTGCGATGTTCTTGCTCATGCTCATCTTCTTTTCCTCCGTTTTCCAGTTGGTTCTCATTCGATCGGTCATCATCTGTCTGTGTCTTAGCATCTACTTCGCTACGTCTCGCCCCGCTCTCTGTGGGGCTGCCAGCTACTCTTTATGGCTGCCACCTCCCCGCTTGACCAGGAGCGCGACCACGATGAGCGCGGCTCCGGCGACCGCTGCGGCGGCCGCGGCGTACATTGCCATATCGCCAGTCGAGGGCATAAAGCCTCCGGTGATAATGCTAGGGGGTGTGCCGGTGGGCGTGTTGATGAGCGACGCCTCCAGGCTGCCCGTCGACCCGTCCGCGCTGTCGGCGCGCAGGGGCGACTCGGCCGTGATGGTGAGCTTGGGCTTGGCAGCGGCCACCTGGTCGACGTCCAGGCCCTCGGCCTTGACCGTCACAGAGCGCGTGCCCTCAAAGGCGGTGTAGCCCTTGGGCGCCTTGAGCTCGCGAACCTCCAGCTTGCCCGAGTCCACGCCCGAGACGGTCACGCGGCCGTCCTCGCCCGTGGTGACGGTGGCCTTGCCCTCCGCATCCCACGTGCCGTCGGTCGCTAGCGTGCGACCGCGGTCGTCGGCGATGCTCAGGACCGCCCCGGCAAGCGGCTTGTCGCCGTCGCTGCCGCGCTTGGTGAGCGCGAGATCCCAGGTGTAGGCGCACGCGTCGTCGCTCGGCGTGCGGGTGAAGCCGGCGTCGCCGGACTGGTCGGCAAAGGGGGAGCGCGGGTAGCGCAGGTAGACCTCGTTGGGGTTGCCCTTGGCAATGCCGTGGTTGCACGCGCTGTTGAGTGGCGCGTTGTACACGGCGACCACGCGGGCGCCCGCGGTGAAGGCGTCGGCCCCGCCGAGCGCGGCGATGAGGTCTCCGGTGCGTACGGTGAAGCTCTTGCCGTCGGCCGCTACCTTGGTGGCGCACTGGGCCGTGATGTCGGTCCAGCCCTTCGCGGGCTCGGTGCCGGCGCGGCCGTCCTTGTCGGCCGAAACGGCGTCGAAGCCACCGTCCGCGCCCGCCGCCACGTAAACATGTATGCTCGCAGCCACCTTGGAGGGGTCGAGCCCCGCGCCCATGGTGTCGACGAACTGCACCGCGTAGGTGTCGTAGGCCGTGAGCCCCGCCGGGACCGTGGCAGAGAGGCGCCAGTACAGGTCGTCGGCGACCGTGGCGTCGGCGGCCTTCTGCCAGGCGGCGGTGCCGTCCTCCAGCACGTGCTTGGCGACCTTGGGGGTCGCGGCCTTGGGCTTGACGGTGACGGCGCTACCGCCGACCAAGGCCATGATCGGCGCGGTGCCGGCCTCGTTCTGGGCGATGGCGTCGTCGTCGGCGACGATGAGCCAGTAGCCGCAGGGCAGCTCGGCCGTCGTGCCCGCGTTAAGGGCCACGGACTCGACGTCAGAGCTCTGAAGGGAACGAGCGAGCTGTGCGCTCAGCGCGCTCGTAAGGTGGGTATCGGTGTTGAGCCACTCGGCAGCTTCCTGCGCGGTGGTCTGGGAATTGGGCATACCGGCGCTGTGCAGCACAGGCAGCGCGGCGTCGCGCACGGCGTCGCTTGCCCAGGCGAGCTCGGTGGCGATCTTAGCGTCGCTGTCGCCGTCGACGACGTTGGCGCTAAAAATCTGGTAGGTGTCGTAGCTGCTCGCCACGGTGCCGCTCACCGTGATGGAACCGGTCGAGTTCGGCGCGGCCTGCGCGGAAGCGGGGAACACAACCGCGCAGGTGCCGATCAGGAGGGCAAGCAGCGCAAACAAGATCGGGAAGGAGCTAAACTTCTTATTCACGACGCCCACCTCCCTTCGCATTCGCCTTGCGACGAATGTGCATCCAGGCCGCAGCAGCGCAAAGCACCGCCGCGCCGGCAAGGTACGTCAGAGTGACGCCCGACATACCAGAAAGGGGCAAAGAGGTGGAGTAGGTATTGGTGAAGGTGGGGGTGGACTCGGGAAACTCGTGGCCCTCGTTCTCGGCGCTTACCCACTTACCGCCGTCAAAGGTCCCCCTCATGTAGGTCACCTTACAGCTGATGTTCCCATTGTTATTGTCCTTTGCAACAACCGTGAACTTGTAGACCGAATTATCGAACTTGTAATGCGAGAAAATCGAGCTATCGTTCTTCTCGCGCATATAGTACGTGAAGGTCTTGGAAGCGCCACGGCCCGGAACATCAGTCTCACTCTGCTTCAAGCTGTCAAGCGTGTAATTAATCGTGGGGAAGTCCTGGGTCTGAGGATTGTCGCCACCGGCAGTGGTCGAGACGGTCTTGACGCTGTCGTCCGTAAAGTTCTCGTTATCCGCAAACTCGAGCGTAAACTTCTTCATCTCGCCACCCTCAACGACCTTAGTCGCCTTGGGAGTCCAGGAGCCCTTCGAATCGTACTTGGTGTATGCGTTGGTGAAAGTCGTTGATTTTGTTAGCTCGACGCTTGCAACGTCACCTACGGTTGTTGGATTAACCGTAGTATCAGACGTAGCACCATTAGCGGCGATTGTAGTAATCACCACACTATTGACCTTGTAATACGTGTATCGGATATCAAGCACTTCATGCGACTTGCGTTCATCCTTTACGACCGTAGGATCTATCTTGTAGATAGTCTTGTCGTAAGTCACGTCCTTGTCCGTGCCCGGAACCTCTACCAAGTAGTAAACAAGGTCGGCGTCGGCATAGACTTCACCCAGGTCAAAGGTGAAAATTCCTTTCTCATCGTTTTCCACCGTATCGACCACCGAGCAGTCATTGAGCTGCAATTTGCCATCATTAAAGCTAGGGGCCTTACCATCCTTGCCCGGCTTCAAGAGCTGGAACTTAAATTCTCCCGTACCAAGCGTGCGGCCCGTCAGCACCTTGGTGCCATTGAGCTTCATCTTGGGGTAAACCTTGACCTCTTGGGTGGAGCCGGCGACAACGTCGCCGTTGGTCATGATGCCGCCACCGTGGATGTTGGATTTGTTGCCCGTGATGTAGAGGGTCGCAGCCGCGGTAGCGGCATCCTTATCCTCCTTAATCGGATCAGATTTAAGGCCAATCAAGTACTTAGCCTGAGCGCCCTCGTACTTGCCGATAGACGTTGACGTATTGTCGTCGATCGTGCCCGACCAATTGGCAGCTCCGCCACCAAGCATCTGGCCAGTTACGGCTGCGATATACGGATTATTTTCAGAATTGTTAGAGTCGTGAACTAGGAAAAGGTCCTTATGACCGGCACTTATAAAATCTGGGGTTATTTCGCCGCCGTTCCCGTTCGGGTCGGCATCCCGGTCCTCGTTCTTGCCGTTAGTGCCGCCCGATCGGTTATAACCACCGCCAGAATTACCGTCAGAATTACCGAAAATCGCGATGCCATTGGTATCGGTAATGGCAGTCTTACCAGTCGGGCAAGCGGCAAACCCGCCGCCAAAGCCATTGGCATGATTGTTGGTAATCAGCGCGTTATATATCCCGAGGCTTGCCGGCTGAACGTTGTTGTCGCTGCTGCCCTGGACGAATACGCCACCGCCGCCCCAGTCGTTGGTAGTATTGGTCGTATTGTTAGTGATGTAGGCTTTCTTGCCGCTCACATTAAATTCGCCAACTGTAGGCGCAGCGATACGGATGCCGCCACCCTCTGAGTTTTGCGCCACATTGCTGGCGATGATTCCACCATAAAACGCAAACCCGGAAAGAGGTTTATTCCAAGCGCCAGCATAAACGCCGCCGCCAGCCTCGGCAGAGTAGTTGCCCGTGATGTAGCCGCCGCTAATAACCAGACCGCCTTTTTTCTGTCCTTCAGTGGAGCTAAAGGCAGCAATGCCGCCACCACCGTGACAACCGAAACCGAGATGCCCCCAGTCATTCTCAGCGTCCTGGTAGAACTGATATTTGTTATTGGTGATGTGACCATTCGTAATGGTCACCATAGAGTCCACAGCACAAATTCCCGCGCCATAACCTCTTTGATAACTATTTGTACCGTTGCCGGAGATAATACCGCCAACCATGTTTACCGTAGAATTCATGGCATAAACGCCGCCGCCACTGGGGGCATAGTTACCAGCGATTACGCCGTCAGAGATCTCCAGGGTTGAGTTGCCAATGACAGCAATTCCAGCACCAGCACCATCTCTGCCCACAGAAGCACCACAAACGTATCCGCCACTCATGGTGACGTTAGAGCCGTTCTCGGCATAAATCAGGTGGCGAACATTTGCGCCCTGAGCCGTGGTCAGTACGCCGCTCTGAAGGTTAAACGTACCACCCGCATAGACGTCGATGAGATTCATTGTGGAGCCAGTAGTGGTGCCCACGATGGCGCCATTGATGTCAACCTCGTGCCTAAAAAGGGTCTCGGTAGTAGCAGTGTCACTCGAAGTCGACTCAGTCACGTAGTATGTGAGCTTACTGGGCGTTGTGCCGTCGTAATCGAGCTTAGCAAGGTTGCCGTTTTTGTCGCCACCCTGCTCGAACTTGTTATCAGCCGCCTGCTGCAGATCCTCAATCGTGAGCGTCGCACCCTCGGGCACATTGAACATGGACATGTTGTTGCGACCTGATTCGGTACCATTATGCTTAATCTTGTGACCATTTAAATCTAAGGTCACCTCACCTGCGCCCAACGTAATGTCACTTGCATACTCGACATCGGCATTCAGGCGAAACTTGCCGGTTTTTTTATCTTTTTGAAGGTAATCGTAGAGGTCCTGCGCTGTATTAATCTGCGTATATCCGTCCGCGTCTTCCACAGCTAGAGCAATATCGCCCTCATCATTAGCACTGTCATCCGCAGGCTGTACAGCATCCTCAACCCCTGCGTCATCGGGCAACAGGCTCGCCGCACCAGCGTCCCCAGAGGCTTCGTCATTCTTGACGTCGTTGTTATCCTGCCTTTCGGTATCCCCGTTGTTGGTGTTGTCTACATCAGTAGACTCACTGGAGGAACCCCCCCCCATCACAGTTTTCTCGGTAGAAACCATCTGGGCATCGTTGGCAATGGCCTGGGAGATCGGAGGCATGACGAGCGACAGTACCAGGCTCAACACGGAGGCTCCGCACAAAACGCCTGCCAGTACGCGGCGCGTCGCTTTTTTACTCTGCTTAGTTTTTTCTGAATTCGCTTTCATCGATGTCTCCTCCCCAAGAGACCGCGATCTTGCTCTTTCACTATCAAACGTATCTGCGCAACCTGTAATTGCGCACGCTTAGTAATACTATTGTAACTATTGTTTAAACATCCGAGCAACAAAACCGACATTTTTGTAGCCAGTTCTCAATTCCCTTGACATTTGCTCGGATTTACCTTCGTTTATTCGCTATGAAATATCTATTTCTGCTGGTAATTAAGCTAGTTATCAGTTTTTTAATAGCATTTTATTTATTTGCACAACATTTTGCTCAAGAGCAAGCATCCTGTGAACGGTCGAAAATCGACCGCGAATGGTAGGTCATTAACCGGGAGGAATAGACTACCAAATTGATGGGAATATCTTTAGCCCATCGGTAGTTAGAAGCGTAATGTTCAGACAGCCATATTTGAATTATCGCGCAGATTTAGGCATCAATTCGCCCAAATTGCCTGAGGCCACCATAAAGGTGCCTATCCCCATTGTGGTGGTTCCACCCGGCGCTACAGCAAATGCTCCTCGATAAAGGTCGCGATGCCGTCTTCGTCGTTGCTCGCGGTCACAAAGTCGGCGGCGGCACGGGTGGCGTCGCTGCCGTTTGCCATGGCCACGCCCACGCCAGCGTCGGTCACCATACAGGTGTCGTTATCGGCATCGCCAAACACACAGATGTTCTGGAGCTCCATGTCATTGAGCTCCGCCACGCGCACGAGGCCGCGCGTCTTGGACACGCGCGGATCCATGAACTCGTAGAGGCGCTGCGTGGTTTGCAGGGCGGCTGCCTTAACGGTGTCATCGGCGAACGTCGATGCGCGCTCGATGACCTGCGGCATCACCTCGGGCGCCATGGTAAACATCACCTTGGGCTGCGGTTCGCGCAAGAACTCGGCAAAATCGACCACCTTATAGGGCACGCCATCGACCTGCGACAGGTGCTCCACGCACGCATTGCTCTCGGGCACGTAGAACACGCCGTCTCGGCGGCAAACGGGCGTTGCCGGAAGGTCCGCCATGTGCCTGCAGATGCGCGCGATGGTTTCGCCCGGCAGCGGGTAGCTCAGCTCGTTGATGCCGTGCGCGCGGTCGATGACCTCGGCGCCGCCACAGCCCACCATCACGTCCACCAGGCCATCGATACCCCAGAGCTCGTACATGGCCTCGGTCGCGTGGGCGTCGCGCCCAGTGCACAGGCCAAAGAGCACGCCACGCTCGCGCAGAGCGCGGATCGCTGCCACAGTGCGCGGGGACACCGTGTGCTGGCTCGTGAGCAGCGTACCGTCGATATCGCAGAGTACGGCTTTAATGTGGCTGAAGGTGGCGTCCATGGGGGCCTTTCTGGGTTGTGCGGCGGTGTGGGGTATATTCGCAAACGGCGTACATGGTATACCAAGGCGTGGGCGTGGCCCGTCAAAGCAAAAACCACCACAAAGGTGCCTGGCCCCTTTGTGGTGGCCGGACCCGAAGGGTGTCCCGGCCCGGAGCGCAAACCATCACAACATTCGACGTTTTTCGGCAAAATCGCGATTTTCATCGAATGTTGTGATGGTTTTTACTGCCTTGCGGCACGATCAAAATGCCGGCGTCCAAACAGCAGCAACGCCGCGGGAACTGCCGTCACGACCATGCCCGCCCCTACGAGCGCCTGTTGCACGCCAAACGTCGCCGCCAGCCAGGGGGCAATCGCCAGCGGGGCTACGCCGGCGAACATGTTGCCAAAGCCCATGACCGAGTTGACGTGGCCGAGCTGCTCGAGCGGAGCCGTCGTTTGCACGATTGTGTTGTGGAGCGGGTTGACAACGCCCCAGGCCACGCCCAGGACAATCTGGCCGATAAGTGCCACGCCCACGTACGGCGTTCCCACGTAGAGCAGGCTTCCCAGGCCCACGGACATGAGCGCCACGAGCAGCGTTTTAAGGTTGACCAGGTGCGGCGGCAAGCGGAGCGCGACCACGGCGCCCAGCACCGCGCCCACACCGCTGGCCGACGAGAGCCAGCCCATCCACTCGACACCGACGTGCAGGACATCGCGGTAGAAGAACGACTCCAGCGGGTCGAAGGCACCGTAGCCAAAGTTCGAGAGGAAGATGATGCAGAAAAGTAGCGCGAGGACGCTATTGGTAAAGACCGTCTTGATGCTGGTCGCGAAGGTGGCGCGGGAAGATGTGTTGGGGTCGGGGCCTTGGCTGGCCTTATCCGATGTGATGTCGCCGATCGCAGGTTTGTCTTCGTGTGTGGCGGCCTGACTTGCACTTTGCCTAAAGCCCCAACCGGCAATGAGCGCCAGTACAGTAAAGATCATCATGAGCACGAACACCGCGCGCGACGACGCAGCCGCCGCGACAAAGCCGCCCAGCGTGGGGCCAACGATGATACTCACGTTTGAAAACATGGCGATGGCGGAGTTGACGTCTTTGAGCTCGACGGGGTCGTCGGTGAGATACGCCGGATAGGATGTGGCGATGGGCTGGGCGAACCCCATCACAAAACCCAAGAGTACTGCGCCGGCAAGGACCGTTCCGGTCGCGCTGCCAAAGGCGATGATCGCCGCGCCCGTTGCCAGCGTGCCGACGATGCTCAGCATAAAATGGCGGCGCGGACCCCAGGCGTCGAGCGCCGCACCGCCCGCAAAGGACCCCAGGATCACGAAGACGTTCATAAACAGAACGGCCAGCGATGTCGCCACGACCGAGGCATCGTCTGCATAGGTGAGCGTTCCGATGACGCCGATAAAGTAACTGGTCTGGAAGCCGGTGTAGATGAGAAACCGCATTGCCACCAGACGCTTAGCCTGCGCGGACAGCGACGGTTGGGATTTTGAGATTAGAGATGGGGACATGAGCGCTCCTTGTTGCATACGAATACGGGCCGCGGGCATTGACCGCCGACCATCGACTCAATCTTTCCATATGCAACGTTAAGGACGCATCGGGCCTCTTCTCTCCGTCTTCGCCCGGATGAACTTCTTGGTAGATTTTAAGGCATGTCCCAAACATCTACCAAAGCAAAAACCACCACAAAGGTATCCTTTGTGGTGGAAATGACGTTTGCCCAGATAAAACCTGCCAAAATGAACTGCCCCTTTTTGGCAGGTTTTAGGCGAGATGGTCTTGGATCAGGTCGCAGATGGCTCGGGCGTCGTTGATGTTGATAGCTCGAGTCGCAAAGCCGGCGTCGAAGGCCTGGCGCGCCAGGGCCTCGTTGCAGGCAAGCGCCAGCGTACGGCCGTCGACCAGATCGAGCGAGCTCTTACCGCGCAGGCGATCCACGCCGGAGCGCGCAACCACGATATTGTCGAAGCCCTCGGTCTTATAGCCCTCGATGATCACCACGTCGACGTCGTTGTAGCGCGACAGCAGCTCGCGCGCGGGCATCTCGTCCTCCTCGCGCGTGTCGGCGTACTCCGCCCAGCGCGTGGCGCAAATGAGGCCCACGTGCTTGGAGCCTGCCTGGTGATGGCGCCAGGTATCCTTGGCAGGCACGTCGATATCAAAGCCGTGATGCCCGTGATGCTTGAGTGAACCCACGCGCAGGCCGCGGCGGGTAAGCTCGGCAATGACCTTCTCGACGAGCGTGGTCTTGCCCGAGTTCTGGTAGCCGATAAACGCGATCGCGGGAACGGCCGGTGTTGGAGCTGCGGGCGCGCTCGCGGGCGCGACGCCATCGGCAGCGGCGGCCTCGGCAGCAGCAGCTTGACGCTCCGCGCGATCCCACACGCCCGAGCGACCGCCCTCCTTGTGCAGCAGGCGAACATCGACGATCTCCATGCCTCGGTCGACCGCCTTGCACATGTCATAGATCGTAAGGCACGCGGCACTCGCGCCGGTCAGGGCCTCCATTTCGATACCCGTCTTGCCCGTCACGCCGGCCGTAACCAGTACGTGAAAGCCAACCTGCCCGTCCGTGCGCGCCGGCGCCCAGCCCTCGGGCTCGTCCTCGGCCGGCGTCCCCGCCGGAGCGATGGGAGCAATGTCGCACTTACTCTTGGTAATAAGCAGCGGATGGCACATGGGGATGATGTCGCTCGTGCGTTTGATGGCCATGATGCCCGCCACACGCGCGCAGGCAAGCACGTCGCCCTTTTTGGCGCGGTCCTGCAGCACCATGGCCTGCGTCTCGGGGTGCATGAGGATGGTGCCCTCGGCGATGGCGATGCGATGGGTCTCGGCCTTGTCGGACACGTCGACCATGCGTACCTCGCCCTTGGCGTCCACGTGCGTCAGCTCATCGCGACGGGCGTCACGGGCGGGCTCGGTGGCAGCGCTGGCAGTCGGCTGCACGGATGCGTCGGCGTTGCCAGCATTCGCCGCAGCCGTGACTTTGTGGGCAGACATCGCGGCCCTGCGAGCGGCCTTGGTGGCATCGGCGTACCTGCTCTTGGCCATATGATCATCCTCCGATTTGGGACATAAATCGTTGCGTGCCCTCAATTATCGCGTGTTCCTGCGGTTTGTGGGCCACGGCATCGCGCCAAATCGAAAGTACCTGCATATCATCACCACGGCGCAGGGCGTCGCGCACCGAATACTCGGCATCGCTGAACAGGCACGGACGAACGTTGCCATCGGCCGTCAGGCGCAGACGGTTGCAATTCGCGCAAAAATGGTTGGACATGGCGCTGATGAAGCCAACCGTTCCCGCCGCGCCCGGAAAGTGCCAATAGCGCGCAGGACCCGCGCCGGCAGGAGCGTCGTTAATGTCGAGCGGCTCGAGCTCGCCCAGTCCCACCGCGGCGGCCTCGGCATTGATGCGCGCCCGCAGTTCGTCGCTCGGCACGGTATCGCTCGCGTCCCACAGCTCGGGATTGAGCGCGGGCGCATGCGGGTCCACAGCGCAATGCGAGCTCGTGTGTTCGTCGCCGATGGGCATGTATTCGATAAAGCGCAGGTGGATGGGGCGGTCGAGCGTGAGCCGCGCAAGGGCCGTTACATCCTGGTTGAGCCGGCGCACCACAACGCAGTTGACCTTAACGGGCTCAAAGCCCCAAGCCAGCGCCGCGTCGATGCCAGCCATGGTCTGTTCGAGCCGGCCCAGGCGCGTGATCTTTCCAAACAGCGTAGGGTCGAGCGTGTCGAGCGAGATGTTGACGCGGTTAAGCCCCGCGTCTTTGAGCTGCGGCGCCAGCTTGGGCAGCAGGGCGCCATTGGTGGTAAGCGAGATGTCCTCGATCTGCGGGATCGCGCGGATGTCGCGAATAAGCGGAATGATACGGCGGCTGACCAGTGGCTCGCCACCCGTCAGGCGCACGCGGCGAATGCCCTCCCCCGCCACCAAGCGCACAAAGCGGGCGATTTCCTCGGCACTGAGCAGCTCGTCGTGTGCACGGGGCGCCACGCCATCGACCGGCATGCAGTAAATGCAGCGGAAATTGCACTTGTCGGTAACGGCAATGCGCAGGTAGTTGATATCGCGGCCAAAGCCGTCGTGTTGCACGTGCCCGTCCACGCAGCCCTCCCCTCACGCGGCATTTTATTCTTCGGAAAACATAATACCCCACGAGAGAATCATGCCGACACCCGTACGACAGGACAGGTCGCTTCGAGCAAAACGGACTTCCCAAGCCCATCCTCAGCACAGACCATCACAACATTCGATGCTTTTCCCGATTTTGGCGAAAAACGTCGAATGTTGTGATGGTCTGCCTGCCCACGGCACCCCGCAGGAGGACCGGAACGCCCCTAAAGGCCGCCGTCCCAGTGCCGAATCACAAATTCTCTCAGGTCGTTCTGACGTTTCTGGAACGCTTCGCTTCGGTCGCACTTAAGGCCCATAGCGAGTGCGATGGCGTTCATCGCCCGGTGCAATTGCAGCTGGTGGGCAAACTGAGTCCCGGTGAGGACGATCATCCTAAAGCCCAGCGCGCTCAGCACGGTCATACGCTCCGCGTCCGACGCGCTGCGCTGTTTATCAAGATGGTCCGAGCCGTTGTATTCAATCCCCGTACCGCTTGCAGGCGCATATACGTCGATCTCGAAATACCCGGCCTTAGCGAGATACTTGAACTCGCTGGGAACATCGACCCGATGGTTGAGCTCGATCTTGGCGTATCCCAGCCCTCCCTGGGAACGTTTTGCTACGACCATGATTGCGGTGGCCATCTCCATGGGCGACCGCGCGCCATCGTGCACGCGCTTGAGCACGGCGGCCGCGCGTATAGCCCCCTGACGAGATCGGTTCTCATTGCAATAAGCGATCAAGTCGGCAACGGTATACCTCTGCCCCATCTCGATATAATCGCCTGTCGACAGATGATTCAAATGGTATCGGGCACAGATTTCGTAGCCATATTCCAGCTGCTCGGGCTCGTTCATCCACGAACCCGCTTGAACAAAGCACATGGCCTCATCAACCACTAGAAGGCCCTCTGCCACCTCGATAAGATGGCCTGGAGGTACCGGCGCTCCAAACACGTGGCACCTAAATCCAGCCGGCGTCGAGCGCTCAAAATCGAAGTTGACGAGCGTGTCGACATGATCGAGCTCTTCTCGTGGAATACCGAGCGAAACCAGATAGTCGGCAACGATCCCGACTGCCGTTGAAGCCCTCAGCCCCTTGGCATCGAGTCCCAATTTGGGCAAGCTCGCGGTCGGCTCCGCCTCGTTAGCAAGCGAGTCCTCATCGTATAGGCTGCTTGCTCGCGAGAGCGGCTCGGACGGGCGCGCCACGTTGTGGTACAGCCAGGCAGTCTTATGGGACAGGACGATCGGCAGGTCCATGAGCCCTCCAATGGAGTCGGATAACCAACCTTATTCCCCGGCCCACGGGTCCGCACACCTTCGTGCGCAAGAAAGCGATTCCACCCGGTCGAGTGGCAGAAAAACCATCACAACATTCGATGCTTTTCCCGTTTTTGGCAAAAAACGTCGAATGTTGTGATGGTTTGAGGCAAGGTGAGGGGCACGGAGGGGTCAAAGCATCGTGCTTGGAGCGTGACTTTTTTTCGCACCGTCGTCATCAATAACCTTGACTCTACAATCGTTGTAGGGTTTTCACTACACTGGTACGAAAACAAACCCAGCCAGAAAGTGCCTCGCCCATGGAACACGACCTCACACGTGGCAATGTCCTCAAGACCATCGCGGTCTTTGCCCTGCCTTATATGCTCTCGTACTTTTTGCAGATGCTCTACGGCATGGCCGACCTGTACATGATGGGGCAGTTTAGCGGCGCCGCCGGCATCACCGCCGTGGGCAATGGCGCGCAGACGCTCTATATCATTACCGTGACGCTTGTGGGCCTGGCCATGGGAACGACGGTTATCGTCGGCCACGCCGTGGGCTCGCGCCGGTTTGACCGCGCCGAGACCGCCATCGGCAACACCATTACGCTCTTTATGGGTGTCTCGGTGGTGCTGGCCGCCATCTTGCTTGCGCTGTGCCCGCAAATTGTGGCGCTCATTGGAACTCCCGCCGAAGCCGTCGAAGGCACTGCCGCCTACCTGCGTATCTGCTTTATCGGCATTCCCTTTATCGCCGCGTACAACATTCTCTCGGCCATCTTTCGCGGGCTGGGCGATTCGCGCTCGCCTATGTACGTGATCGGCGTGGCGTGCATCATCAACATCGCGCTCGACTTTCTGTTTATCGGCCACATGGGACTCGGCCCCGTGGGCGCAGCGCTCGGCACGGTAACCGCCCAGACGGCCAGCGTTGCCCTCGCGCTCGTGTGGCTCAAGAGTCGCCGCACGAACATCCACGTTAAGCGCAGCGACCTGCGCCCCCAGCCCGAGGTGCTCGGCAGCATTCTTAAGATCGGCGTGCCCGTGGCCGTGCAGGACGGCTGCATCCAGGTGGCGTTTATGTTTATCACCGTCATCGCCAACCACCGAGGGCTCGTCGACGCCGCCGCCGTGGGCCTGGTCGAGAAGATGATCAGCTTTTTGTTCATTGTCCCGAGCTCCATGGGCGCTACCGTCAGCGCACTCACGGCGCAAAACGCCGGCGCGGGCAAGGGCGACCGCGCACGTCAGGTGCTCAAGGACGCCATGACGATCTCGGTGGTGTACGGCTGCCTGATCACGACGCTGATGTGGCTAGTGGCGCCGACGTTTATTGGCTTTTTTGCCAAGGACCCCGCGGTGGTCGCGGCCGGTACCGGCTATATGCACAGTTATATTTTCGATGCAATCTTTGCCGGCATCCACATTTGCTGTAGCGGCTTTTTCGCTGCATACGGCAAGAGCTACATCGGCTTTGCGCACAACGTGCTGGCCGTGGCACTCATTCGCGTGCCCGGTGCGTGGCTGTTGTCGAACGCCTATTCCGATACGTTGTTTCCCATGGGCATCGCGTCGCCGTGCGGATCGATTTTGTCGGCAGTCATCTGTGTTGTCGCGTTTACCGTGCTCAACCGGCGTGGGGCTTTTAACAAGCTGATGGCGTAGCGGGGCGACGCAGGCCTGGCATCCCTCCCCGACTCCATTGAAAGGAGCGGTCCTGTGACCGACATGCCAAGTGAACATACCGAGGGCCTGCTCCGCATTGGCGAGGTGGCGCGCCTGTTTAACCTGAGCGTGGGGACGCTACGTCATTACGAGCAGATGGGCTTGCTGGACCCGGCGTACATCGATCCGGCAAGCGGGTACCGCTACTACGGATCGCGGCAGCTCTCCACCCTCAACACCATCAGCCACCTGCGTGTTCTCAACTTGCCCTTGGCGCAGATTCGAGAGTTTGTGACCACGCGCGACGTGGACCTTATGCAGCGGCAGCTGGCTCAGCAACAGGAGCTCATCGAGCGCAAGCGCCGCGAGCTCGAACGCGTGTCGCGCAAGATCGATAACCGGCTTGCGCTGCTGCACGATGCCCTGAACACCGAGCTCGACACCATTTGCACAATCGATGCGCCCGAGCTCCGCTGCGCCGTGTTGCGCGAACGCGTCAACCCTACCGACGCCTATGCGCTGGAGTGGCAGATTCGTCAGCTGCAGAAGGGGCAACACGAGACCTTTGTCTTTCTGGGCAACTTGGGCGTCGGGATCAGCGCCAAGCGTCTCGCAGCCGGCGACTTTGATGGCTACGACGAGGTCTTTCTGCTGCTCGATGACACCAATGATTACGTGGGCGACGTCGAGACGCGACCCGCCGCGCGCTGCCTGACCACAAGCTTCCGCGGCACGCACGGGCAAGCGGGTCCGCGCTACGAGCAGCTGCTCGGCTATATGCGCGAGCACGGCCTGACACCCGCCGGCCCCTCGCGCGAAATCGCCCTTATCGACGACATCATCAGCGACGACCCGGCGACCTACGTGACGCAGATCACGGTACCCGTATCGCTAGGCTAGACCGAGCCTCGTCTCTAACTCGGTCAACGCCTCAAAAGCATCACGAGACGCATCTGCCGAGCGCTCACGTTCCGCAATGCGAATTCGCGCCATCAGGTGCTCTTTTGCCTGCCCTTGGGCGTGCCTCGTGCGCCCTTCCGCCTGCGAGCAATTGCGATTCTCTATATCCATTACGCCACCGGCACCTCGCCGGTAGCCAGAATCTGCTCGAGTGCGTCCTCGTCCAGCACGGGCACGCCCAGCTGCTCGGCCTTGGTGAGCTTGGAGCCCGCTTTGGAACCGGCGACCAGGTAGCTCGTCTTCTTTGACACACTGCCCGAAACCTTGGCGCCGAGTACCTTGAGCGCTGCACCTGCCTCGTCGCGGGTGCGGTTGACGAGCGTGCCGGTGAGCACGAAGGTCAGACCCGCGAGCGGCTGTGCGTCGGCGAGCTCGCCCGCCACGCCAGCGTCGGCTGCGGCTTGCGCATGAGCGGCACCCAAGTCGACCTCGAGCGACAGGCCCGCCTGGCGCAGGCGCTCCAGCACGGCAAGGTTCTCGGGCACGGCCAGGAACTGCTTGACGCTCGCCGCAATCTTGGGACCGATGCCCTCGCACTCGGCGATGTCCTCTTCGCTCGCCAAGATAAGCTTGTCGATCGACAGGAATCGCTCGGCGATGACCTCACCCACACTCTTGCCCACGTGGCGGATGCCCAGGGCAAACAACACGCGACCGAGCGGCTGGCTCTTAGACTTGTTGAGCTCGGCGATGATTTTCTCGGCCGTCTTGAGACCCACCGGAATGGGGTCGCCCTTCTTGACGCCCTTTTTGCTGTTGGAGCTGGCATAGGTACGCCCCGTGTCCAGGCCTGCGATGTCATCGACCGTGAGCTGGTAGAAGTCCGCGACATCGTGAATCAGCCCGGCGGCGATCATCTTGTCGACGATCTCGTCGCCTAGGCCGTCGACGTCCATGCAGCCGCGGCTCACCCAGTGAAGCAGTCGCTCCTTGAGCTGCGCGGGGCAGTCGATGGAGACGCAGCGGTAGGCCACCTCGCCATCCTCGTGGACCACGGGGCTGCCGCACACGGGGCAGACCTCGGGCATGTGCCAGTCGACCGAATCGGCCGGACGCTTATCGAGCACCGGGCCTACGACCTCCGGGATCACGTCGCCCGCCTTGTGCACGATGATGGTGTCGCCCTCGCGCACGTTTTTGCGGCGGATCTCGTCGATGTTGTGCAGCGTGGCGCGCGCGATGGTGGAGCCGGCAACCGTCACCGGGTCGAACTCGGCGACCGGCGTGAGCACACCGGTGCGGCCCACCTGGATGCGAATCTCGCGCAGGACGGTCTGCTTTTCCTCGGGCGGGAACTTAAAGGCAATGGCCCAGCGCGGTGCGCGGGCGGTAAAGCCCAGGTCGAGCTGCTGCTGGAAGCTGTCAACCTTTACGACTACGCCGTCGATGTCGTAGTCCAGGTCGCCGCGATGCTCGAGCGCCTGGGCACAGAACTCGTGAACCTCGGCCGGCGTGGCGCAGCGTGCCACGTTGGGGTTGACGCTAAAGCCGGCACTGCGCAGCCAATCGAGGAACTCGCGCTGGCTGTGGACGTGCAGCGGGTCGGTATCGGCGATGGCATAGATAAAGGTGGCCAGGTCGCGGCGCGCTGTGACCTTGGGATCCTTTTGGCGCAGGCTGCCGGCGGCGGCGTTGCGCGGGTTGGCGAAGGGGTCGCGACCCTCGGCATCGGCCTCTTCATTCAGACGAACAAAGCTGCCCTTGGGCATGTAGACCTCGCCGCGCACCTCAATAGTGTGCTCGCGGTCGGCGCCCATGTGGGCGAGCGCCGGCTCGGACAGGTGCATGGGTACATCCTTGATGGTGCGCACGTTGAGCGACACGTCCTCGCCCGTGGTGCCATCGCCACGTGTGGCCGCACGTACGAAGGTGCCGTTTTGGTAGGTAAGGGCCACGCCCAGGCCGTCGATCTTGAGCTCGCAGGTATAGGTGACGCTACCGGCACCGAGCGCATCCTCGGTGCGCTGGAGCCATGCGTCGAGTTCATCCAGATCCATGGCATCGTCCATGGAATACATGCGTGCCATGTGCGTGACCGGCGTAAACTGCTCGCTCACGTACCCGCCCACGCGCTGGGTATAGCTGTCGGGCGTCACCAGGTCGGGGTAGGTCGCCTCGATTTCCTGCAGCTCAACGAGCATTTTGTCGAAGGCGGCGTCCGTGATCTCGGGCGCATCGAGCATGTAGTAGCGATAGGCGTGGTAATCGAGCTCGTGGCGCAGCTCGGCCGCACGCGCCGCCGCCTGGGCACGGGCATCGGCCGGTGCGGCGGCATCCACGCTCGCGGGCGTTTCGGTATCGATGTCCACGCCGTCACCAAACAGGCTCGATTGCTCCATAGCGGCACTCCTTCGCTCGATTTCAAACGGATACAAGAGTACCACCGGTCACCATGGCGCCGAATAACCCTTTCGAACCGCACCGAATCGGCAGCCGCCAGACTGGGGTGGACAGTTAGTTCAGATACGTATAAATCCTAGAGCTGGATTAGACACGAACGCCCCTGTTTCAACTAATTTGGGCTCCCTGAGACCATGTAAACGTCCCGCTCGCCCTCCCAAACACCCATTCAAACCCCATCCCAATCAAAAATTGCTCAAAACGCATCCCAAGCTGCCCCAGATTTATACGTATCTGAACTAACTGTCCAGACCATTACGAACCAGGCCTCTTACCAGCCACAAGTGATCCGTTTTCCTCCGTCCCCAACGGATCAATAAGAAAAGAGGGGCTGTCCCGCGTTGATGGGACAGCCCCTCTGGCTTCGGCATGTGCGAAATGGCTCGTTAGTAACCCTGGCCGTAGCCCTGACCCTGGCCCTGCTGGCCCAGCAGCTCCTCCAGGTACCGGCGCAGCTGCTCGTCGGTAATACCGCCGTTGCCGGTGTCGGTCGAACTGTCGTCCTGCTGGTGGTTCTGCAGCTCCTCATCGGAGCCCAGCTCGACGGTGACCTTCTTCTCTTCCTTGCCGCGCATGAGCGTGATCTCGACCTTCTCGCCCACCTCGTGGCTACGCAACGCAATAATCAGCCCGTCGGCGCTCGTGATCTCGTCATCGCCCAGCTTGGTAATGACATCGCCCTCCTGAATGCCGGCCTTGGCGGCAGGACCATCCTCAACGACGCTCGCCACATACGCGCCGCTATCGGTGCTCAGCTTGTTGGTGCGGGCGTTGAGCGCGTTGACGCTCGAAAGCGTAGCGCCCATGTACGGATGCACCGGCGTCTTGCCGCCGATGATCTGGTCGGCAATGTTCTTGGCGTAGTTAACGGGAATAGCAAAGCCCACGCCCGAGCTGGAGCCCGAGTAGCTCTCGATGAGCGAGTTGATGCCCACCAGCTCACCGTTGTCGTTGACGAGCGCGCCACCGGAATTGCCCGGGTTGATGGCGGCATCGGTCTGGATCATGTTGGCGTAGATAGTGTTACCGCTGGTAGAGCTCATGGCCGTGGAGCGATACAGCGCCGACACAATGCCCGTGGAGACAGACTGCTCGTTGCCGAACGGCGAGCCGATCGCCATGACCCACTCGCCAACGTTGAGCTTGGAGGAGTCGCCAATTTCGATCGGCGTAAGCTTGGAGGCGTCGGCGTCCTTGAGCTTGATGACGGCCAAGTCGCTCGAGGCGTCGTTGCCCACGAACTCGGCCTCGTAGGTGGTGCCGTCGTCCATGGTCACCACGTACTGGTCATAGCCATCGACCACGTGGTTGTTGGTGAGGATGTGGCCCTCGGTATCGAGCACCACGCCCGAACCGACACTGCCCGAGCTATCCGACTCGTCGGCAGACTGCGAAAGCGAGCCATTCTGGCTACCGCTCGAAGTGGCGGTGATGGAAACGACGGAGGGCAGGGCCTTGGCAGAAACGGCCTCGGCCAGCGTGGTGTCCTCGGAGTCGATCGTGATCTTTTGCGTCGACGAACCCGAAGCACCCGCCGTCACGGCATTCTTGCCGCCGCCGATATCGAGCGTGCCGCTCATAATGAGCGCAATGACCAGCAGGGCGCCGCAGGCACAGCCGGCGAGTGCCGTAATAAAGATCGGCAGCTTTTTGGTCTTGGTCTTGACCACCGTGTGCTTGTTTACAACCTGCTGACCGCCCAGCGGCTGGCCGGTCTGCGTGTCGTAGGCCTGCACATAGGGAATGTTGCTACCGGCAGGCGTCGACTCCACCTGCACACGCGGCTGCTGCTGGGTCTCGCCGGCGTTGCCCGCATCCTGGGGACGCTGGGAATCGTACTCGCTCATAGCTGCGATCCTTTCGTCAAATAACCAAAGGCCCGCCAAACATGTGGCGGGCCATCATTGTTCACGTTGAGTTGTACCCCAATATGCGGGCGCAAGTGTATGAGAACGCAATCTTTTAGGAAGGCTTAAGTTCTGCCGCAGACCCGAAAGGAATCCGTACCTGCGTCAAAACCACCACAAAAGTGCCTGTCCCCTTTGTGGTGGAAAGCTAGTCCTTAAACAGATAGCCCACGCCGCGGACGGTGGTGATGTGCGCCGCGATCTGCGGACCCACCTTGGAGCGGATGCGTCGAATGTGCACGTCGACGGTGCGCGTGCCGCCGCAGTACTCAAAGCCCCACACGCGGTGCAGCAGCACCTCGCGGCTGTAGGCGCGGTTGGGGTGCGTCGCCAAAAAGCTCAGCAGCGAGTACTCCATCAGCGTCAGGTCGATGGGCTCGCCATCGAGCGTCACCTGGTAGGTAGCCAGGTTGATCTCGAGGTTATCGATGTTGAGCACATCGTCGGCGGTAACGGTCTCCTCCTCGCCCATCAGGCGCTGCGCGCGAGCCTTGAGCTCGTTGGGCGTCGCCGTGGGGCATACAAAGTCGGCATGCGCGTGATTCGGCAGACGCAGGGTGCCGAGCGCCTCGTCGTCGACGATCACCAGCATGGGGACGCCGCCGCGGTCGTCGAGCCATTTGGCAATCTGATCGATGCGGTCGCTGCGGATGCCATCGGAATCGAGAATCAGCAGGTCAAAGTCGTGCGCCGCAGTCGGCGAATCGGGGGTGGCCAGGCTCACCTCGACACCCAGGGTGGTCGTCAAGCTGCGGGCAAACTCGTGGAAGCGCGTCGTGCGCGCCATGAACAGGGCACTCTTATCGGACATATCGGCCTCCAAGGAAATGAGCTCAATCGTACTGGAACAAGTCAGCGCGATTAGGAGTTCGCCAGGTAGTGCTTGATCTCCCACTCGGTGATCGTAGACTCGAACTTATGCCACTCGTCGCGCTTCTTTTTGAGGAAGAAGCTGTGGATGTGCTCGCCGAGGGCATCCTTCATAAACTGCGAGTCCTCAAACACGTCGAGCGCCTCTTTGAGCGAACGCGGCAGCGGCGTGTAGCCGGCCTCGACCATCTGGCGGTCGGTAAGCTTGAGCGTCTCGGCCGTGGCCTCGGGCGGGAGCTCCAGCTTGCGCTCGATGCCGTCGAGACCAGCCGCCAACGTGACGGCGTTGACCAGGTACGGGTTGGCCATGGGGTCGGGACTGCGCAGCTCGATGCGCGTGGACAGCTGCTTGCCGGGCTTGTAGACCGGGATGCGGACCATGCTCGCGCGGTTGCGCAGGCCCCACGTGGCGTACTGCGGCACGGAGTCGCCGCCCGTGGTGATGCGCTTGTACGAGTTGACCGTGGGGTTGGTGATGGCGCTGATCTCGCGCGCGTGCGCCAAGATGCCGGCCATATAGTGCTTGGCGGTATCGGAGAGATGGTACTTCTCGTCGTCCTCGCCCCAAAAGACGTTGTTGCCGTCGTGGTCGAACAGCGACTGATGCAAAAACATAGCGCTGCCGTCCTCACCCGCCAACGGCTTGGGCATAAAGGAGGCGTGGCAACCGCTCTCGTAGGCCTGCTGCTTAATGATGAGCTTGGCCGTGGTGATGGCGTCGGACATGCTCAGGGCCTCGGCGTGGCGCAGGCTCATGCCATGCTGCGAGCGACCGGCGGCGTGGAAGGTGTACTCCACGGGCACGGACATCTTCTCGAGCGTGAGGACCGTGTTGCGGCGCAGGTCGCGAGCGGCGTCGCTCACCGAAAGATCGAAGTAGCCCACGTTGTCGAGCGGCTCGGGGGTGTGCTCGTCGGGGAAGTAGTAATACTCCAGCTCGGCGCCCACGTTGAGCAGATAGCCAGCTTTCTCGGCCTTGCGGAACATGCGACGCAACGCATCGCGCGGATCCCCGGCGAAGGGCTTGCGGTCGGGGGTGCACACATCACAGAACACGCGGGCAACGCCGTTATGGCTCGGACGCCACGGCAGGATCTGGAAGGTCGAAGCATCGGGAAACGCCAGCATATCGGCTTCCTCGGGCGTGGCAAAACCCTCGATGGCGGAGCCGTCAAAGCCAATACCCTCCTCAAAAGCGACCTCGAGGTCCTCGGGGCTAATGGCAAAGTTCTTGAGGCGGCCGAGAATGTCAACAAACCACAGACGCACAAAGCGGATGTCACGCTGCTCTACGGAGCGGAGTACGTAATCGATGTTCTGCTGGTTCATGTCGCTCCCCTTTCTTTCGGGCGGGTTTCGACTGGTCTATATCGCAGATACTATCGCAGAAAAATGTTTCCGCAGGGTTAAAGCGTATCAAGCGCTCAAAAAACGTGGGCGAACAGGCAGTTGCGAACGAGCGGCTAGCGCGAGGTCGATGCGCGGTGCTCGATGTGGCCGGGGATCTCGATGCGTTTGGGCGCCAGCTTTGCGGCCTCGCCCACCGTGGTGGTGACAACGTCGATGCGCTCGGACAGGCGCTCGACCACGCGCTCGGCAATGGTGAGGGTGTCCTGCGCGGCCGTGGTCACGCCACCAAAGAGCACATGGTTCCAGGGGTAGTCGTCAAACGTCGCGATCCTGAGCCCCGCCGGCAGCGAGGGTCCCAGCTGCGCTAGCGCCTCGGTCAGACGCAGGAAAACCAGGCCGTTGACGGCAATGAGGCCGAGCTTTTTGCCGGCATAGTCACGCATGGTCTCGTCCAAGCGACCAACGCCCGTGGCACCGCCATCGGCCAAGGTGACGACCTCGCCGGCAAGGCCGCGTCGCGAAAGCTCGTCGGCAAAGGCCTCGGCGCGCTCACGACGCACGGGGCTGTCGTCGCTTGCCTCGGTGAGCAGGCACAGGCGCTCACAGCCCGCAGCGGCGAGCTCGTCTACCAAGCCGGCGACCAGCTCACGGTTGTTCGATGTCACCAGATCGATGCCACCGTCGGCAACATCGCGGTCGAGCAGTACAACGGGTAGGCGTCCCGCGGCCGCGGCGATCGCCTCGTCATTGCCTCCGCAGGTGTTGACGACCAGGCCGTCCACGCCGGCATCGATAAGCCTGGTGAGCGACTCTGTCTCCTTGGCGGGGTCGTTGCCGCTAATGGCCGTCATGAGCGAGCAGCCGCGCGCGGCGGCACTGGCGGAAAGCCCTTCGAGCATGGCGCTCGAGAACGGGTTGGCGATGTCGGCCAGGATCACGCCGATGAGGTTGGTGCGCGAGCTGCGCAGATTGCGCGCAGCGGCACGCGGGCGATAGCCGGTGCGCTCGATAACCGCCGCGATGCGAGCACGGGTTTCCTCGGTCATTTGCCCGGGGCGGTTGTTGAGATAGCGCGAGACCGTGGCCGGGCTCACGCCCGCCTCGGCGGCAATGTCCTTGATTCTCATCTGCGCCATAGCGCACCCCGTTTCCCATTTGTCGGCAGTCTGAGCCATTTTAGGCATTTTTAATAATCTCGGTTGCAAAACGCTGTAGGTGAGCAGCATCGTTTTTGCGTCTCGAGCAGATGCGATAATGGGCTAGATAGCCGAGTCTTTAGACAGCTCAAAATAGTCGGGATGCAAGGCAATAACCGGGCCCTGCTCCTCGGGCATCAGGTGCAAGTGCGTCTCGGCCAGATAGCTCGCCGCATCGGTATCGCCCCTCTTAATGGCCTCGAGAATCCGACGATGTTGTCGACGAATCGGCTCCCAATCTAGGTCCTGCGACACCATACGCAACCAGTTGTATCGCTCAAAATGCGTGTTGACGCTCTTCATCCAACCCCACAGCATGTGGCGGCCGGCAATCTCAAAACACGTCTCATGGAACAGGTTGTCCAGATCAAAAAAGCGACGCGTCTCGCTATGGTCGAGCGACTCGGACTCGGCAAGAATCTGCTCGAGCCGATGTTTTTGCTCGGGCGTGACGGCCGAACAGCATTTAATAAGCACGCTTCTTTCGAGTTTCTCGCGCAAGAAACAGGCGTTCTCGGCGCGCTCCATGCTGATCTTAGAGACGTAGGTGCCGCTTTTTGGACGCGTTTCCACCAGCTCCTGCTCACGCAGGCGCACAAAGGATTCGCGAATGGGCGTGCGCCCGATTCCCGTCTCTTTTTCCAGACCAATCGCCGAAAGGCGTGTGCCGGGCTTGAGCTCGGCGTAGATGATCTTGGAGCGCAGTGCGTTGTACGCCTGGTCTTGCAGGCTCTGATAATGCTGGTGCTGTTCCATAAAGCCCTCGGATAAACCCTCGGTTAATCGAATACCACCATGCAATACTATCGCATCCCCCGCCCCCTCATAAGTTGCGGTGGAATAGTTCCTGCTCAAGGCCTTCAGCAGCAAAAACAGGAACTATTCCACCGCAACTTCCAACAGTCTTTTTGGGGCTTTTTGGCCACCCCGGGCCGCAGGTCGGCCCCTTGCCACAAAAGGGGCCCATCTACTACGTTAACACGGATAGCCTCGGCCATACCGAAAACCGTGAAAACAAAACCGCAGGTAGACAGCTTGTCGATTTTCGAAAAAGCCGACCATGGTTGACCCCTGCGGCTTAAACGTAGTAGATAGGCCCTTTTCGTGGCGCAGCACTGCTGCATCCCAAATTGGCACCCCGAGCCCTCGTGAGTTGCCAACAAGCTGTTCGCCCAGCGCTTTATCCGCGCGGCATTTGGAAAATAGCACCACCGCAAAACCCGCGAGTAGCGCTTACTTTGCTATATCTCACTATACTTTGCTATATCTTGCTATACTTTGCTATATCTTGCTATATCTTGAGCAAAGGTGGCTCACATGCAAACAAACCCTTTTAAGCCCACAGCAGGTAAAACACCTCCCACGATTATCGGCCGCGAAGATGTGCTCGAAGAATTCAATGAGGGCCTCGTCAACGGGCCTGGTGCCCCGGGGCGCCTAATGCGCATAGCCGGCGTCCGTGGAACGGGCAAGACGGTCCTCCTTGACGAGTGCTCACGTTTGGCGCAAAGCCGTGGCTGGACGGTCATAAAAGAGGTCGCAACCGAGGGACTTTGCCAGCGCATTCTCGAACAGCTGCAGCCCAAATTCCAGGCCAAGCACGCCAGATTTGAGCCCACCGTAGCTGGCATATCCATCGGCAGCATAGATATTGAACGAATCGGCCCATCGCTACGCGACGCCATGAGACAGACAATATCCAAGAATGGAAATGGCCTGCTCATCACTCTCGACGAGGTTCAAGACGCAGAGCTCGATGAGGTCCGAACGCTCTCCATTGCGATTCAGCAGGTTATCGGCGAAGACCTTGATATCGCCTTTGTTTTTGCTGGGCTGCCTTCGATGATTGAAAGCATCATCAACGGAAAGACACTTACGTTTTTGCGCCGTGCCCTCCCCTTTGATCTGAAGGCTGTGGCAGTAACCGAAGTGTCGTACTCCCTCGAGGAAACCATTGAAGCGTCTGGCATGGAGTTGCAGCCAGGTATTGCCGGCCAACTTGCCGAGGCAACGCAAGGCTATCCTTTCATGATCCAACTCGTTGGATACTACGCATGGCAGTTGGCAAGACGCGCACATACAGCGATTATTGGAGAAGAAGAAGCCGAGCGCGGCATTGCAACGGCACGCGAACGCTTCTGCGCCATGGTGATTGAGCCCGCGCTGCAGCGCATTCCGCCCACGTGCATCGCTTATCTGCTGAGCATGGCGTCTTTGGGGCAGACGAGCTCGACCAGCATGGTTGCCGATGCCCTAAACAAAACGCCTCAACAGGTGAGTTCCGTCCGCAGCCGCCTGTTAAGAGAATCGATTATCGAGGCTCCTTCGTACGGCAAGGTCTCATTTGCCATCCCCTATATGCGCGACTACCTCTACGAGCACAAAGCCGAACTGGAAGTTGAACTGTAGAAACGGCAACTGCCCTGCAAGACGAAAACCGTTTTCATACGGATTTAAAGCAGACGTAAACGGTTTTCGTCTGTTTTACGTTCGGAAATAAGACGCAAATTGCACTTTCGTATGGTTTTACGCCAAACGCAACACGCTTTCGTCCGGCTATGCGTCCCCAATCCAAACGAAAAAGGCCCCGAGCTCGTGTGAGCTCGGGGCTCTTTGTGCCGCACATCTATGAGAGGGAATCGATGCGCACGGGCGCTACTCCATGTAGCCGCCCTGGGATGGCGGAAACCTCGTCGTTCCCCGCCTGATGGGCGTGCTCAAGGCATCCGTCCCCCTCTTTATCGACGTGACCGGCAAAAAGCTCGTCGAGGAAACTATCCGCACGCACCGCGATGTGGCCGACGCCATCGCCTCGCGCAATCCCACCGCCGCGCATGACGCGATGTATCTGCACCTGGTGTATAACCGCAACATGATTGCGGAGGGAGCAGAAGCAAAAGGCATTTAGGGCCCGACAATAATCTTTCTTTGGCAAAACGCAAGCGGCGGCCGCCCAACACACAGGGCAGCCGCCGCTTTTTGCAATCGATTGGCGCAAAGGGGTTGATTAGAGCTCGCAGGCAACCTTGTAGCCATCGCCGATGGCATCGCGGATGTTGCCACACTTCTGGGCGTCGCCCAGCACGTGGACAGCAACGCCAGCAGCAGCAAGGTCGTCGGCCAACTTGGTATTGGGACGATAGCCCATGGCAAGCACCAGCGTATCGGCACCGGTGATGGTGTGGACCTCGCCGTCCTTCTCGTAGCTGATGGTGTCCTCGGTAATCTCGGTCACCTTGGCCTCGGTCAGCACGTGGACACCCTTGGAGAGCATGCGCGTGATGAGCACCGCGCGACCGGCACCGCCCTCGTTGGCGGCGAGCGTCTTGGTCATCTCGATGACGGTGACATCGCGGTTGGCCGGCGACAGGTCGTTGACCAGCGGAGCCAGATAATCGGCCGTCTCGCAGCCAACGGTGCCGCCGCCCACAATGACGATCTTCTTGCCCGGGAAAGCCTTGCCACCCAGCAGGTCATCGGCCGTCATAACCTGCTTAAAGCCCTGCATGAAGGCCGGAGCGATGGGCTCGGCGCCATAAGCCAGGACGACCTCGTAGCCCGCGTAGTCACGCTGAATGTCCTCGGCCGAAAGCTCGGTACCAAATACGCACTTCACGCCGACCTCGGCCAGGCGACGGTACTGATACTTGATCACGCGGGTGAGTTCCTGCTTTGCCGGCGGAACGGCCGCGATGCGCATCTCGCCGCCCGGCTCATCCTGCTTATCCACGAGCACCACGTTGTGTCCGCGCTTGGCGGCAATGTAGGCTGCCTCCATGCCCGCAGGACCAGCGCCCACAACCAGCACGTTCTTAGCCTCGGCGGCAGGCTCGTAACCAGCCTCGTCGCGCTCCACGTCCGGGTTGACGGTGCAGGAGATGCGCTTGCCGAACATAATGCCGTTCAGGCAGCGCAGGCAACCGATGCAGGGGCGGATGTCGTCGGCGTTGCCGGCAGCGGCCTTATTGCAGAACTCGGCATCGCACAGATTGGCGCGGCCCATCATGCAGATGTCGGCAGCGCCGTCCTCGATCAGCTCCTCGGCGATCCAGGCCTCGTTGATGCGGCCGACGGTGGCGACAGGAATGTTGACGTGCTTTTTGATCTCGCGCGAGCAGGCAGCGTGCGAGGCCTGCTGGGTACCGGCGGCAGGAATCGCGGAACCGCGCTTGATGGTGGTGCCGCCCGACACATGAATCATGTCGACGCCGGCCTTCTCCAGGCGACGCGAGACGTAGATCATATCGTTGAGGGTCAGACCGCCATCGGTGTACTCATCGCCCGAGATGCGGACGTCGATGATAAAGTCCTTGCCGCAGCGCTCGCGAATCTCGGCGATGACCTCGAGCAGGAAGCGCATGCGGGCATCGAGCGAGCCGCCGTACTCGTCGGTACGCTTGTTGTAGAGCGGAGTCAAAAAGCCGCCGAGCATACCGTGGGCGTGCGCTGCGTGGACCTCAACGCCATCGACACCGGCCTTCTGCATACGCACGGCAGCGTCGCCAAACTGATGCGTGAGCTCGTGAATCTCATCGACCGTGATAGGACGCGGCGCCTCGCGGGCATAGGACGGGCCCACAAAGGATGGAGCGATCAGGCGCGGCGTGCCCGGAATGTTAAAGGCCATGTAGGCGGGGTGGAAGAGCTGCGGCATGATCTTGCAGCCATACTCGTGGACGGCCGCGGCGAGCTTTTCCCAGCCAGGGATAAACGTGTCGTCGTAGCAGCACATGTCACCCGGCAGATAGGTATAGGTAGGCTCGACCGTCACGACCTCGGTGATGATGAGGCCCACGCCGCCCTTGGCACGGGCACGGTAATGATCGACCAAGTCGTCGGTCACATAGCCGTGATCGGCCAGGTTCGTGGACACCGGCGGCATAAAGACGCGGTTCTTAACCTCGGTCGTACCGACCTTGATCGGGCTAAAGAGCATCGGATAGGCGGAGGACTCCATACAGGGTTCCTTTCGTTTGAGCCGCTGGGCGGCAGTTGCTAACGTACTTATCGTATCAGTAACCGCCGCATCCGCGCTCGCTCGCACTCCCGCCCTCAATCCCGACCCTCACAAAAAAGTTGCGGTGGAATACGGAGTAGATGAGGCTTTTGACAGGCAAAACAGTCCGTATTTCACCGCAACTGATGGGCGGGGTGGAATTGAGGGCTCAGATAGTCAGTCACGCCCTCATCCGCCACTCCCTCACCTACAGCGCGCCGTCCAGCATAAGGTTCACCTTGAGCACATTGACCGTAGGCTCGCCGAAGACGCCCAGGAATCGGCCCTTGGTGCACTGGGCGATGATCTCGCGAACCTCGCCTTCGCTCTTGCCCGTGGCCTTCGCCAGGCGCGGTACCTGGTACTCGGCGGCATCGGGGGAGATCTCGGGGTCGAGCCCTGAGCCAGAACACGTCACCAGGTCGACGGGCACAGCGTCCATATCGGCATCGGGGTTGGCGGCGCGGATCTTCTTCACGCGCGTATCCATCAGCTGCCGATACTCCTCACTCGCCGGGGACAGGTTGGACGGGGCACCATACGCCATGAGCTCGCCGTCTTCGCCTTCGACAATTGACACGTTCTGAATACGACCCCACATATGGTCCTCATCCTCGAAGTTCTGGCCGATCAGCTCGGAGCCCACGATCTTGTCGTCGACCGTAATGAGTGAACCGTTCGCCTGATACGGGAACGCAACCTGGGCGATGCCGGTCACGACGAGCGTATAGCCCAGGCCGCAGACAACGGTAAACAGCGCGAACACGCCCAGTGCGCGCGATGCAACACCTTTGAACATACAAACCTCCACTTACATAATGCCGCAGAACGCGAGCAGCATGTCGATGAGCTTGATGAATACGAACGGGGCAACGATGCCGCCCAGACCCCACACGAGCAGGTTGTGGATCAGCAGCTGTCCGGACGGCACCTCGCGGTACTTAACGCCCTTCAGCGCGGCCGGGATCAGCGCGACGATAACGAGCGCGTTATAGATGATGGCCGAAAGAACCGCGGACAGCGGGCTTGCCAGACCGAGGATGTTGAGCGCGCCAAGGCCCGGGTAGATCGGCGAGAAAAGGGCCGGGATGATAGCGAAGTACTTCGCCATGTCGTTGGCCACCGAGAAGGTCGTGAGCGAACCGCGGGTCATGAGCAGCTGCTTGCCGATACGCACGACCTCGATGAGCTTGGTGGGGCTGGAGTCGAGGTCAACCATGTTGCCGGCCTCCTTGGCAGCCTGGGTGCCCGTGTTCATGGCCACGGCGACATCGGCCTGGGCCAGAGCGGGCGCGTCGTTGGTGCCGTCGCCGGTCATGGCGACCAGGTGCCCCTCACGCTGGAACTCGCGAATCTTCTCGAGCTTGCCTTCAGGGGTGGCCTCGGCCAGGAAGTCGTCAACGCCGGCCTCGGCGGCGATTGCCGCGGCGGTGAGCGGGTTGTCGCCCGTCACCATGATGGTCTTGATGCCCATCTTGCGCAGGTCGGCGAACTTCTCCTTAACGCCGGACGTGATGATGTCCTTGAGGTACACAACGCCCAGCACGCGGCAGTTCTTGGTCACGACCAGCGGGGTGCCGCCGGCCTTGGCGATGCGCTCGACGGCCTCGTCGCACTCCTGGGAGAACACGCCGCCGGCTGCCTCCACATAGGTGCGCACGGAATCGGCAGCGCCCTTGCGGATCTCATTGCCCTCGTAGTTCACACCGGACATGCGGGTCGCCGCGGTAAAGGGGATGAACTCCATACCCTTATCCTCGAGCGTGCGGCCGCGCAGAGCGAACTGCTCCTTGGCGAGCACGACGATGGAACGGCCTTCGGGGGTCTCGTCGGCCAGCGAGGAAAGCTGGGCGGCATCGGCCAGCTCCGCGGGATCGATGCCGTCGACCGGGATGAACTCGGCGGCTTGGCGGTTACCCAGGGTGATGGTGCCGGTCTTGTCGAGCATGAGGATGTCGACGTCGCCGGCGGCCTCGATGGCGCGGCCGGACATGGCCAGCACGTTGGCCTCGTTCAGACGGCTCATGCCGGCGATGCCGATGGCGGACAGAAGGGCGCCGATGGTAGTGGGAGCCAGGCACACGAGCAGCGCCACGAGCGTAGTCACGGCCGTGGGGTTGTCCATGTCGTGAAGACCGACCGAGAAGCAGGAGTAACAATACAGGGCCAGCGTGACCAGGATAAAGACGATGGAGAGGGCCACCAGGAAGATCTCCAGAGCGATCTCGTTAGGGGTCTTCTTGCGCGCGGCACCCTCGACCATCGCGATCATCTTGTCCAGGAAGCTCTGGCCGGGCTCACTGGAGATCTTGACGATGATCCAGTCGGACAGCACCGTGGTACCGCCGGTAACGGCAGAGCGGTCGCCGCCGGCCTCGCGGACCACGGGGGCGGACTCGCCGGTGATGGCGGACTCGTCAACGGAGGCAGCGCCCTCGATGACGTCGCCATCGCCGGGAATCTGCTCGCCGGCGCGTACGATCACCAGGTCGCCGCGCGTAAGCTCGGTGCCGGGAACGACGGTGAAGTGTTCCTTGTCCTTAACGGACTCGATGCGATGGGCCTCGACATCCTTCTTGGCCGCACGCAGGGAATCGGCCTGAGCCTTACCGCGGCCCTCGGCAAGCGCCTCGGCGAAGTTCGAGAACAGGTCGGTGAGCCACAGGATGACCGCGATGGCGACCACATAGTAGGTGGGCACACCCGCGTCCTGCACACCGAAGATGGAAGCGACGGCCAGGACGGAGGTCATGACGGCGGAAAGCCACACCAGGAACATGACCGGGTTTTGAATCTGGACGCGAGGATCCAGTTTGGCAAACGAGTCGCGGACCGCGCGGCCCATCATGTCTTTTTGCATAGCCATAAATCTGCGCCCTCCTTTACGCAATCATCTGGAAGAACTCGGCAACGGGGCCAAGCGCCAGAGCCGGGAAGAAACTCAGGGCACCGATCAGCAGAACGATGAACACGAGCAGGAATACGAACATGCCGTTGGTGGTAGACAGGGTACCGGCGCTCTCGGCGACCTTACCCTTCTTGGCCAGCGAGCCGGCGATAGCCAGCGTACCGATGATGGGCATGAAGCGGGCGAACAGCATCTCGAGGCCGAGCATGACGTTGATCCAGGGAATGTTGCAGTTCATGCCTGCAAACGCCGATCCGTTGTTGCCGCCGCATGAGGTGAAGGCATACAGCGCCTCGGAGAAGCCGTGCGCGCCACCATTGTTGAGCTGGTCGGCAAGACCGGGCACCATGCAGGCGATGGCCGAGCACACCAGAATGGCAAACGGAGTGGCCAAGCACAGGACAACTGCCCAGCGCATCTCGCCCGGCTCGATCTTCTTGCCCAGGAACTCAGGCGTGCGTCCGACCATGAGGCCGGCGATGAACACTGTGAGGATGGCGAAGCCGATCATGCCGTACAGGCCGCAGCCCACGCCGCCGAAGACGACCTCGCCCAGAGCAATCTGGAGCATCTGGATAAAACCGCCCAGCGGAGTGTAGGAGTCGTGCATGGAGTTAACCGAGCCGTTGGAAGCAGCCGTCGTGAAAGCGGACCAGGTAGAAGAGGAGGCGATACCGAAACGGCTCTCCTTGCCCTCCATGTTGCCGCCGGCCTGGCCGTCGGTCATCTCGATATTGACCGCTCCGCCATCGGCCAGCTGCGGGGTGCCCGCATGCTCGTTGACGGCAATGATGCCGGTGAAGATCACCAGCAGGATGAACATGGCGGCAAAGATGGCCTTGCCCTGCTTGGTGTTCTTGACGCCGATACCGAAGGTGAAGCAGCAGGCGGCCGGGATCAGCAGCAGGCTGGTCATCTCGATGATGTTGGTGAAGGCACTGGGGTTCTCATACGGATGAGCGGAGTTCACGCCGAAGAAGCCGCCGCCGTTGGTGCCGGACTGCTTGATGGCGACCTGAGGAGCCGCGGGACCCTGGGGCAGGAACTGCTCGGTGACCACGCGCGCGCCCTCGACAACCTTGCCGTCGACCTTGACCGTGTCGCCCTCGATCTGGGCGCCGTCGATGACGCTCCAGCCGCCGTCTGCATTAGGCTGGACAGCGACGGGCTCTACGAGCTCGGCCTTCTGAGCCGGCTGGAAGTTGGAGATGACGCCACCGGCAGCCAGGCAGATGCCGAACACGAGGTTCAGCGGGATGAGCACATACAGGACGGTGCGGGTGAGGTCGACCCAGAAGGAACCCAGACCCTGCTCCTTGACCTGACGGAAACCGCGGATGAGCGCGAACATGACCGCGATACCGGTGCCAGCGGACAAGAAGTTTTGCACGGTGAGGCCCATGAACTGCACAAGATAGGACAGGGTGGTCTCACCGGAGTAGGACTGCCAGTTGGTGTTGGTTATGAAGGAAGCAGCCGTATTGAACGACAGGTCCCATGGCACACCCGGCAGGTGCTGGGGATTGCCTGGCAAGAAGGACTGAAGCGCCTGGAGTGCCACAAGGGCCACGAGGCCGATCCCCGAAAAGGCCAGCACGCTCGCCAGATAGCGCCTACACCCCATCTGCTCTGCCGCGTCGATGCGAAGCAGACGATAGACGCCGCGCTCCACAGGAGCAATCACAGGCGACAGGAACGTATGCTCACCATCCATGATATGGGCCATGAACCGACCGAGCGGAACGGCCAGGACGACGAGCACGGCAAAGTACAAGATGTACTGAATCGCAGCGTCCATAGTTTACGAATCACTCCTCATCAGAATGTAGACGTAATAGATAAGGAGTCCAATGCAGACGACTCCGATGATGGGAATGAGGATGTTCATTCACCGCCCCTTTCACGCGCGGTCCGATGCCTCGGACGCCTGCTCTCGCAAGCGCCTGGGGACAGTAAACGCTTCTAGGGATTAAAGAGGCGTGAGGGCTGGGGCTCACGACCTTAAGATGCCGTAAAGATGCAGGTAGAAAGCACTATTGCTGCTGCAGTGCGCCTATACTCGACCTCGCGAGCATACAGTGGCGTCCTCACCGCGTATGCACGCATGGACAACACTTCAGAAAGGCTACGCTATGCAGCGCGACGCATCGGACACTCGCGTCAATCCAGACCTCATCCTCAAGGCAATTGAGAAAGACGAGGTCGCCGATGACGCTCGAACCAGCCGGGGACACCTCAAGATTTTCTTTGGCTACGCTGCTGGCACAGGCAAAACCTATGCGATGCTTCAAGCCGCCCACGCCGCCAAGCGGCGAGGTGTCGACGTCGTCGCGGGATACATCGAGCCGCACGAACGTCCGGCAACTGCCCATCTTGCACAAGGGCTTGAGAACGTACCCTGTAAACTCATCGAGCACAACGGCATTGCGCTCAGCGAGTTCGATCTAGATGCGGCTATCGAACGCGCCCCTCAGCTCATCCTTGTCGACGAGCTCGCCCATACGAATGCGCCGGGGTCTCGCCACGACAAACGCTATCAAGACGTCGAGGAACTTCTACATGCGGGCATCGACGTCTATACGACCGTGAACGTTCAGCATATCGAGAGCCTAAACGACATGGTTGCATCCATCACCGGCGTTGTCGTGAGCGAACGAATCCCCGACCGTATCTTCGATGATGCCGACCAGGTCGAGCTCGTCGACATAGAGCCCGAAGACCTACTTGAGCGCCTTCGCGCCGGCCTCGTCTACCGTCCCGCACAAGCCGACCGAGCGCAACAGCATTTTTTTACCGTCGAGAACCTCACCGCACTCCGAGAAATCGCGCTGCGCCGCTGCGCCGATCGCACCGGCCACCTCACAGACGCCGCACGCGTGCTGGGAAACCGTGACTACTACACCAAGGAGCGTATCTTAGTCTGTGTCTCCCCGGCGCCGACCAATCCCCGCATCGTCCGTACCGCCGCACGCATGGCGAAAGCGTTTCGCAGCGAGCTCGTCGCCCTGTTCGTAGAGAGCCCGCGCACGCAAGCCATGAGCGATGACGAGCGCGCCAAGCTTGCAGCCAATATCGCCCTAGCCGAGCAGCTCGGAGCACATATGGAAACCGTCTATGGCGACGACGTCGCGTTTCAGATCTCCGAGTTCGCGCGCCTGTCGGGTATTTCGAAGATCGTCATGGGGCGCACGGGCGAGCACAGCAGCGTCCGTCAGGCCCTCTTCGGCCGCAAATCTCTCGTAGAACAGCTCATAACATTCGCCCCGAACCTCGACATTTACATCATTCCAGACCAGTCGACTCCGCCCTCCCGGCCCAAAGGACGCCGCCGTGCGCTCGCTCCGCAGCCGCCCAGCAGCCGAGACGTGCTTCGCACGCTGGCCCTCTCTCTTGTCGCCACGGCGATCGGCACGGCTTTCCGCCATCTGGGATTTGCCGATTCCAGCATCATATCCCTCTATATCCTCACGGCCCTGCTGACCGCCGTCACCACGACGGGGCGTATCTGCACGATCGTATCGAGCGTGCTCTCTGTAGTGCTTTACAACTTCTGCTTCGTCACGCCTCTGTTTTCGCTCGCCAGCTATGACCGAAGCTATCTGGTCACGTTCGGCATCATGTTCGCTACCGCTATGGTCGCCGGCGAGTTAACTGCGCGCATCGCCGACAACGCACGTACCTCCGCCGAGAACGCATTCAAAACGCGCGTACTCCTCGAAACGAACCAGCTCTTGCAGCAAGCCCATAGCGCGGAGGAGTGCGCCCGCGTCGCCATGAACCAACTCATCAAACTGCTAAAACTCGACGTGGTCTTCTACACCGCCGAACACGGCACGCTCGGCAAGACGCTCTATGAGTCCGCTGGCACCGAAAACCGATCCGCGTCGCTGTTCACCGACTACGAGCGCGCCGTTGCAACCTGGACCTACACCAACAACAAGCGCGCAGGCGCAAGCACGCGGACCCTGCCTGAGGCGCGCTGTCTCTACCTCGCGGTTCGCACCGGCGACAAGGTATTCGGTGTCATCGGCATCGACCTGGAGGGGCGCGAGATCGAAGCCTTCGAGCATTCGATCGTCCTATCTATCGTGGGTGAATGCGCCTTGGCGCTCGAAAGCGACCGGGCGGCGCAAGAGCGCGAAGAGGCTGCGGTCTTGGCGAAAAACGAGCAGCTGCGCGCCAACCTTTTGCGCTCCATCGGCCACGATTTGAGGACACCCCTCACGGCTATATCCGGATCTGCGGCAATCCTTCGGAAGAGCGACGAGAAGCTCAGCCTCGAACAACGCTGCGATCTTGCCGATGCCATCTACGACGACTCCCTCTGGCTTATCGATACCGTGGAAAACCTCCTCGCCATCACACGCGTCGAGGACGGCACCATTCGCCTCAACTTAACATCCGAGCTCATCGACGAGGTCATCGAGGCCGCCCTCAGCCATGTCACCCAAGCATCGCATGGACGTGCCGTCACCATCGAGCACACTGACGACATCCTGCTGGTACGCATCGACGTCCATCTCATCATGCAGGTGCTTACGAATCTCATCATGAACGCCTTCAAATACACGCCCGAGGACTCGACTGTCACCATCAGCGCACGTCGCGAGGGTGAGTTCATCGTGGTGGACGTCGCAGACGATGGGCCGGGTGTAGCAGACTGCGACAAGCCTCATATCTTTGAGCGCTTCTTCACCTCAAGCAATACGCGGCCCGTGGATTCGCGTCGAAGCATCGGCCTTGGGCTGTCGCTCTGCCGCTCCATCGTGGAGGCGCATGGCGGCGTCATCGAAGTTCGCGACAACCACCCCCATGGGGCCGTCTTCCGTTTTACCCTGCCTGCCGAGGAGATCGAGATTCATGAATAATGCCGCTAAGCCACGCGTCCTCTTGGTCGAAGATGACCTGACCGTTCAAAACCTCGTTTCGACCGCGCTTGACCTCCACGGCTATGTCGTGAGCAAGGTTTGCAACGGCCAAGCCGCCATCATGGATGCGGTGTCGCACGGCCCCAGCCTCATCATGCTCGACCTCGGCCTTCCCGACATTGACGGTATCGAGGTCATCACGAAGATCCGAAGCTGGTCGGCAGTCCCCATTATCGTCATTTCGGCGCGCACCGAAGATTCCGACAAGATTGCAGCACTTGACGCAGGGGCAGACGACTACCTCACCAAGCCCTTTTCTGTGGATGAGTTGCTCGCGCGCGTCCGTGCGAATTTGAGGCGCTCCTCGATGGCGTCGAGCGAGTCGACAGAAGTGAGCACGTTCGACAACGGTCCGCTGCATATCGACTACGCCGCGGGATACGCGACGAAAGACGGACGCGAGCTCTCGCTCACCCCAACCGAGTACAAATTGCTCGTCCTTCTGGCGAAAAACGTCGACAAGGTGCTCACCCACACCTTCATCACCCGCGAGATATGGGGCACGAGCTGGGACAGCGATCTGGCGAGCCTGCGCGTGTTCATGCGCACCCTGCGCAAGAAGATCGAGGCAGACCCCTCTCACCCCAAGATGATTCAGACACACATGGGTGTCGGGTACCGCATGCAGCGTCTCTAGCCCACCCCACAAAAGTGAAAAGCGCCCCGCGAACGGATGCTCGCGAGGCGCTTAGATGTCTGGGCCTTACTTGATACCGCGGCCCAAGTCTTCGGCGATTTTGTCTACGCCCTTAAGTGCAACGCACGTCTTTTTGTTGGAGCAATGCCCCGTGCAAACGCCACCCTGAGCGCAGTCGGCGCAGGTGCCCTTGCGGTAGATGCGCACGCACACGGCGACAAACGCAACGCCGATAACAGCCAGTACAACAATATCGATAGGTGCCATAGCAAGCCTCCTCTAGTTAGCCATCACTTACTTTACCCCATTCTCCACCTACCAAAAAGGGACAGGTTTATTTTGGTCGGTTTTATCTGCGGAAACGCCACATCTTAACTTCTGGGGCAAAGCAATCTGTCTCCCATGCACAAAAAGCCCGGGGTCGCTGGGACACCCGGGCTCGTGGAAAGGGGTTAATCCTTATTCGGACTTAAGCGGAAACTGCGGCGGAAGCAGCGTTGGTCTCGTCCTCGTCGGTCCATGCATGCTTGGGCATGGGACGGAAGATCTGGAAGAGCATCGCAACCAGCAGAACAATGGCCACAACCGTCCAGATACCAAACTGTCCCAACACAAGCAGGTTGTAGAACTGGTTGATGAACAGGCCGATCACCCAAGCGAAGGCGCACTCGTAGCCGATGGCAATCGCGGTCCACTTGCCGGAGTCCATCTGGTTGCGGATGGTGCCAATGGCGGCAAAGCACGGAGCGCACAGCAGGTTGAAGGCGCCGAAGGCCACGCAAGCGCCCATGGTGGGGAACATGCCGGCAAACGCGGTCCACAGACTCGGGTCGGTCTCGCCGGCGTCGGCAACGGACAGCAGCGAGCCAGCGGTAGCGACGACATTCTCCTTGGCGACGAGGCCCGAGACGGTCAGCGCGGTGGCCTGCCAGGTGCTAAAGCCGAGCGGGGCGAAGATCCAGGCGACCAGGTTACCGAGCATGGCGAGCACGGAGTAGTCCATGAACTCCTCGGGGATACCCTCCATCGCGGGCAAGAAGCCAAAGGCGCCATTGTAGCTGCCGAAGTTGGACAGGAACCACACCACGACGGTAGAGGCGAAGATGACCGTGCCGGCCTTCTTGATGAAGGCGAAGCAGCGCTCCCACACATGCAGCGCCCAAGAACGGATCGCCGGGAAGTGGTAGGCAGGCAGCTCCATGACAAACGGCGTGGGACGGCCAGCGAAGAGCTTGGTCTTCTTGAGCATCAGACCCGAGCCGATGACGGCAAAGACACCCAGGAAGTAGAAGAGCGGGCTGATCCACGCGGCGGTAGTGGAAGAATCGCCGATGATGGAGCCCATGAGCAGGGCGATGATCGGCAGCTTAGCGCCACAGGGGATGAACGTGGTGGTCATGACCGTCATGCGGCGGTCCTTCTCGTTCTCGATGGTCTTGGTGGCCATGACGCCAGGGACGCCGCAGCCCGAGGACACGAGCATGGGGATGAAGGACTTACCGGACAGGCCAAAGCGGCGGAACACGCGGTCCATGATGAAGGCGACGCGGGCCATATAGCCGCAGTCCTCCAGGAAGGACAGCATGACGAACAGCAGGAACATCTGCGGCACAAAGCCAAAGATGGCACCCAGGCCGCCGACGATACCGTCACAGACGAGCGAGTCGACCAGGCCACCGTCCTCGGTGCCGCCCGCCACGAGGGCATCGTGCACCATAGTGGTAATACCCGGAACATACGGACCATACTGAGCCGGATCGACCGAATCAGCATCGTCGCCCGCAGCCTCGACGGCTGCGTCGTAGGCATCGCGGCCCTGACCGAGCACGTACCAGCCGTCGGTGCCGAAGAGCTGGTCGTTGGTGAAGTCCGTCACCGTGCCGCCCAAGGTAGAAACGGCGATGTAGTACACGCAGAACATGATGACCACAAAGATCGGCAGGCCCAGGATACGATTGGTAACCACGCGGTCGATCTTCTCGGAAGTGCTCATCTTGGCCGGAGCCTTGGTGAGGCACTCGTCAATGATGTGGGCAATCACGCCGTAACGTTCACCGGTGATGATGGACTCGGCGTCGTCGTCGCAATCCTGCTCGCACTGGGCGACCAGCTGCTCCACGCGAGCGGCCTTCTCCTTGGTGAGGTTGATGAGCTTGCAGGCGTCCGCGTCGCGCTCAAACAGCTTGACAGCGTAGTAGCGACGCTTGTTGGCGGGAACGCTCGCAGGCAGGTTATTCTCGATGTGGTCCAGAACGTCCTCGATGGAGGAATCGAACTTGTGCTCCGGCACCTGGCCCTTAGAAGCAGCGGACTTCTTGACCTGATCGAACAGCTCCGTGATGCCCTTGTTCTTAAGAGCGGAGATCATCATGACCGGGCAACCGAGCTTCTTGGAGAGCTTGTCCGTATCGATCTTATCGCCGTTCTTCTCGACCAGGTCGGCCATGTTGAGGGCAACGACCACAGGCAGGCCGGTCTCGATAACCTGAAGCGCCAGGTACAGGTTACGCTCAAGGTTGGTGGCATCGACGACTTGGACGACAACATCGGGCTCGCCGCTCATGAGGTAATCGCGCGAGCATTGCTCCTCGGGGCTGTAGGGGGAAAGCGAGTAGATGCCAGGGAGGTCCGTGATGGTAACGTTCTTGTCGCTTAGGAGCTTGGCTTCCTTTTTCTCAACCGTGACGCCGGGCCAGTTGCCAACGTAGCCGTTGGCGCCGGTGATCAGGTTGAAAAGCGTGGTCTTTCCGCAGTTGGGGTTACCCGCCAGCGCGACATGGATCTGAGAATCCGCCATTCAATCCTTCTTCCTTGTGTGCCCGCGCTGCTTTCTCCGCGCAGGCTGGATAATGTGCTTCAAAGATGCTGCATTAAGTTAGAAAAACCTAACTTTATCTGCACAAATATGCGCCGCGAGTCCTTACTGAACCTCGACGACGGCGGCCTCCTCCTTGCGGATGGAAAGCTCGTAGCCGCGCACGTTGATCTCGACCGGATCACCGAGCGGTGCAACCTTCACCACCTTGAACGAAGTGCCCTTGATGAGCCCCAGGTCCATAAGGTGGCGGCGAAGCGCACCCTCACCGTGAAGCTTGACGATGGTGGAGCTCTCGCCCACCTTAACGTCACCCAACGTCTTCATCCTCTTGTCCCCCTTTCGGTTTTTATGAAATGCTGCAGACTAGCCGACGGTCATGATGTGCATGGCAACCTTGGAATCGATACCAAAGCGTGCGCCCAGCACAGTGACGATGATATTGGCGCCACTCGAGCTCACCACGTGGATTTCGCTGCCCTCGACAAAGCCGAGGTCCTTGAGGTGGTGTTTCATGTCCTCATTGCCCTTTACACGGGACACGCGTACGGTTTCGCCCGCTTTTACCATCGAAAGCGGCATGGCCGGCATCTGCGGTCCGCAAGACATGAGTGGCTCCTAACGTCAGTTCGTCCTCAACATCGACGCGATAAAAGTTAACCACGTCTATGTTCGCTTTAGTAAACTAACACGTGGTTAACTTTTTGGAAAGGGTCCCCGTTCAGATTTCGAAAAAGTTTCCTATACGAAACAAAAGGGCGCGGCAAAGGACCATCCTTTACCACGCCCTGTCATGCTTAAAGCGAGAGATTTCTGATCGATGTGACACAGGAGGCCTCATCTACGCCCGAAACGCGGAAGATGATGTCCTCGCCGCACTCGCCGTAGAGAGCCATGAGTCCCATGACATCGCGGCCATCCGTGTGGCGGTCGCCAATCGAAACCGACACGTCACTACGGTGCTTGGCAATGATGTCATAGAGCAGCGCAACCGGGCGGGCGTGAAGTCCCAACGGATCTTTAATCGTCTTTGTAAACTCGACCATGTCCCCTCCCACGACATCGCACATTCGGCCGGCAAAACCCAGCCACGTGGTAGTTATTGTAGCGTTAGATGCTTGTCGAGGGCGGGACGGAAACCGCATCCCGCTTCGAGCGTCTACGATGGGACACATTTTCCGCCAGAAGGCTCAATCGGAAAGTGCAACCCGTTATTTGGCTGGATTCTGGGTCGCAGTTTCCGCTGAGCGACCCTGGCGGAAAGTACATCCCATTCTGGACGCAAATTCCGGGATGCAGTTTCCTCGACGTCCGGTCACCCCATGCCCTCACAACCTCGGCGCATAAAAAACGAGGGAAGGCACGCGTCCTTCCCTCGTTGCGGGCAATATGTAGCCGCTTGCCTACATCAGGCGCAGGCTGACGTCCTTGAGCTGGGCGCCAGAAACGGCACTCGGGGCGCCCGACATGAGGTCGGAGCCGCTGGCCGTCTTGGGGAACGCCATGACGTCACGGATGGAGTCGGAGCCGGTGAGCAACATGCACACGCGGTCCAGACCCAGAGCGAAACCGCCCATCGGGGGCGCACCAAACTTGAGCGCCTCCATGAGGAAGCCAAACTGAGACTCGGCGCGCTCCTCGGTAAAGCCCAGGAGCTTGAGCATGGACATCTGCATCTCGGCGTTGTGGATACGCATACCACCGCCGCCGGCCTCAAAGCCGTCCATGACAAAGTCGTAGGTGCAAGAACCGGCCGCCAACGGGTCGGCCTCGATCTTGGCGATGTCGGTCTCGGTCGGCAGGGTGAAGGGCTGATGCTCGGCAGCGTAGGCCTTGCGGTCCTCATCCCAGTGGAACAGCGGGAAGTTGACGACCCACAGGAAGTCGTGGCCCTCGCGCTTGATCTCGAGCGCATTGGCCATGTGCGAACGCATACCGCCCAGGATCTCATCAGAAAGCAGGCGCGGGCCGGCGGCGAACATCACAAGGTCGCCGGGCTCGACGTCCATGCGCTCGCGCAGAGCCGCCATCTCCTCGTCCGAGAAGAACTTGACGATGGGGCTGTTGATGGAACCGTCCTCGCGGAAGGCGATCCAGGCCAGGCCCTTGGCGCCAAACGTGGAGGCCACGCCGGCGAGCTTATCGATCTTGGCACGCGCCCAGGCACCGGCGCCCTTGGCGTTGATGGCCTTGACGACAGAGCCCTCCTCGTTCGCAGCGGTCGCGAAGACCTTGAACTTGGAGTTGGCAAAGATGTCGGTCAGGTCGACCAGGTGCATGCCATAGCGGGTATCGGGCTTGTCGGAGCCATAGGTGTCCATGGCATCCCAGTAGTTCATGCGACGCAGCGGCGTGGGCATCTCGACACCCATGCGACCGAAGGCATCGGCAAGAACCTCTTCGAGCGCGCTCATGACATCGTTCTGGTCCACGAAGGACATCTCGATATCGACCTGGGTGAACTCGGGCTGACGGTCGGCACGCAGGTCCTCGTCGCGGAAGCACTTGGCAACCTGGTAGTAGCGCTCGACGCCACCGACCATGAGCAGCTGCTTCAGGAGCTGCGGGGACTGCGGCAGGGCGTAGAAGTTGCCCGGCTGGATGCGGCTGGGGACGATGAAGTCGCGGGCGCCCTCGGGAGTGGACTTGAACAGGGAGGGCGTCTCGACCTCCATGAACTCACGGTTGTGCAGCGCCTCGCGAATGGCAAAGGTAAAGTCGGAGCGCAGCTTGAGGTTGGCCATCATCTCGGGACGACGGAGGTCCAGATAGCGATAGCGCAGACGGGTGTCCTCGCTCGTCTCGATGCCGTCCTCGATCTGGAACGGCGGGGTGACGGACGTGTTGAGAACCTCGGCGTGGTCGGTCAGGACCTCGATCTCGCCGGTCGCGAGCTTGGTGTTGGTGGTCTCCTCGCCACGGGAGCGCACGACGCCGTGGATCTTGATGGGCCACTCGGGACGCATGGTCTCGGCGATCTTAAAGGCGTCGCCGTCGGAGTGCTCGGGGTCGAAGGTGAGCTGCGTGATGCCCTCGCGGTCGCGAAGATCGCAGAAGATAAGGCCGCCGTGGTCGCGGCGACGGCTCACCCAACCGGTGAGGGTGACCTCTTCGCCCACGTTCTCGCGGCGAAGCTCGCCGCAGGTACGGGTGTGCATGGAATGCTCGTCGATGGGACGGGTCTGGCTCATACCAGTGATCCTCCTTTATGGATCTGTGCCGCCCCGTGTCGTTCCGGGCGGCGTCGTACAGATTTGCCCAGCCTGCGTAAACCGCGCAGCCAGACATGGCGTCCTATCTTATCGCACCTGTGTCGATGTGCCGCGGAAAAGTAGCTCCTGCCCAAAGACTTGACGGAGACGAAACAATTGACGCGCCGCGGCACCCGCCCGCGCTCGTCACGTGCGACAATATGCCCCAATAAAACAGCACTTGGAAAGGCCCGTCATGACTGCACGCCTCATCGTTATGGATATCGACTCCACGCTCATCAACCAGGAGGTCATCGACCTGTTGGGCGAAGAGGCCGGCGTAGGCGAACAGGTGGCACAGATCACCGAACGCGCCATGCGCGGCGAGCTGGACTTTAAGCAAGCGCTCGTGGAGCGCGTGGGGCTGCTCGCCGGCTTGGACGACAGCGTGTTCGAGCGCACCTTTGAGCGCGTGACGTTTACCCCCGGCGCGCTGGAGCTTGTGCGCTCGGCACACAGCAAGGGCTGGAAGGTCGGCGTGGTGAGCGGCGGCTTCCACGAGGTCGCCGACAAGATCGCGGCCGCCGCGGGCATCGATTTTTGCCTGGCCAACCGTCTGGAAGTCGTGGACGGCAAGCTCACGGGTAAGCTGGCGGCAGACATTGTGACCAAGGAATCCAAGCTCATTCAGCTGCTAGATTGGGCGGTTGAGTGCGGTGTCGACATGGCCCACACCGTCGCGATCGGCGACGGCGCCAATGACATCCCCATGATTCAGGCCGCGGGCACGGGCATCGCGTTTTGCGCCAAGCCCAAGACGCGCGAAGCCGCCCCGTTTGCCATCGACGAGCGCAACCTGATGCTCGCCATGGACATCATCCTGCGCGACTAGCCGATCCGTCTAACAATTGAATCAGTCTGTCCTATAGTTTCCGAACAATTTTGTCTTAGTGTTCGGAAACATACCCTTTGAGTGCTAGACTTTGCGCCGTCGAAGGGAACATATATGGATAAGCGAGATCTTGAGCAGTTGCTGAGCGATGTTGCCGGCGGAGCAGTCGCCCCGGCAGACGCCCTCACGCGCATCCAGACGGCACCAACCGCCGATCTGGGTTTTGCGCAGCTCGATCTTTCGCGCGGGGTGCGCCAGGGAGCCGGCGAGGTTGTCTACGGTGCCGGTAAAACCGCCGAGCAGATTGCCGCCATTATCAAAGCACTGCGCGATGCCGGTCAGGAGCGCATCCTGGTCACGCGCCTGGATGCCAAAAAGGCAGCCCGCACCTCGGAGCTCCTCGACAACGACATCGACCTGGGATATGTCCCGGACGCGCAGCTCGCCCTCGTGGGCGGCAAGCCCTCCCCCACCGGCAACGGACGCATCGTCGTCGCCTGCGCCGGCACGAGCGACTTGCCCGTCGCCGAAGAAGCCGCGTTGACGGCCGAGTTCTATGGCAACGAGGTCGACCGCCTCTACGACGTAGGCGTCGCCGGCCTGCACCGTCTGCTCGCGCATGCCGAGGAACTTGCCCAGGCGCAGGTGGTCATCGCCATCGCCGGCATGGAGGGCGCGCTGGCGAGCGTTATCGGCGGTCTGGTGAGCTGTCCGGTCATCGCCGTTCCCACCAGCGTTGGCTACGGCGCAAGTTTTGGTGGCGTAGCTGCACTGCTCGCCATGCTCAACTCCTGTGCCAGCGGCGTTTCGGTCGTCAATATCGACAACGGCTTTGGCGCCGCCTACCAGGCAAGTCTTATCAATCATCTGAGCGCCGGCACACCCCGCGCCCGCTAAGGAGCATTCCATGTCCAATCATCAGCACACGCTTATCATCGACGGCACCTCAGGCATCAGCGGCGATATGACCGTCGCGGCCCTGCTCGATCTGGGCGCCAGCGAGGAGCACCTGCGCGAACAGCTCGCCACACTGCCGGTCGACGGCTTTACGATCGCCGTCACGCGTGCAAACAAGCATGGCATCGACGCCTGCGATTTCGACGTCCAGCTTGCAGAGGGACTCGAGAACCACGACCACGATATGGCCTGGCTCTACGGCAACGAAACAGCTGTCGAGCACACGCACGAGCACGAGCACGGGCATGAGCATGAGCATCACCATCATGATCATGGCGGGCACGAACACGAGCACTGCCATGAGCACGACCATGAGGGCCACGCCCATGAGCACGAAGATCATCACCACACCCACCACCATCACCACCGTTCTTTGGCGGATGTCGCCGCCATCATCGATGGCTCGCAGTTAAGCGATGGCGCCAAGCGCCGCGCGCTCGCCATCTTTACCGCGCTCGCCGCCGCCGAGGCCAAGGCCCACGGCAAAACGCCCGAGACCGTCATGTTCCACGAGGTAGGCGCCATCGACTCCATCGTCGACATCTGCTCGGTCGCCATCTGTCTCGATGACCTGGGTATCGAGGACATTGTCGTCGAGTCGCTCTCCGAGGGTCACGGCACCATCCACTGTGCCCACGGCCTTATGCCCATCCCGGTGCCCGCCGTCGTCAACCTATGCCAGGCAGGCAATATCGCCCTCACGCCCGCACCGGTCGCCGGCGAGCTCGTGACGCCCACGGGCGCCGCCATCGTCGCCGCACTGCGCACGTCCGAGCACCTACCGGCCCGCTACCGCATCGAGGCCGTCGGCTACGGCGCCGGTAAGCGCCCCTACGAGGGTTGCTCCGGCACGCTCCGTTGTCTGCTCGTTCACGTGGATGCATAGCCATGGATGCCCGCAAAGAAAAAAGCCGCGCTGCCATCGTTGCGGCGTTCTCCGAGCTGCTACGCGAAGTGGACTACGGCAAGATTACCGTCGGCGACATCATCGCGCGCGCTCACGTAGGCCGCGCGACATTCTACGGCCTCTTTAAGAGCAAAGACGACCTACTGTCCGAGCTCGTGAGCGACATCTGTACCCACGCCCTCGACGACGATGGCACACCGCTCGACGACCCACTCGTGCAGGTCGAGCATATCCTCAACAACCTCTGGAATCGTCGGCAGGGTGTACGGGCACTGGTAGCCGGCGCCGGCTCACGCGTCTTCGCCGACTGCTTACGCAAGACCATCATGTCACGAGCAGCCGAAACCGTGCCCGTCGACCCCTCAGGCCCCGCCGGCACCATGGACCGAAGCTTCCTACTACACCACATAGCCTCAAGCTTCGTAGGAACAGTCCAATGGTGGGCCTGGCACAACTTCCAAGCAGATAAAGCCGACGTAGCCAAAGACTACCTATCAGCCATAAAGCCCCTCTTCAGATAGACGCCTCCTCCCAAGGCGTCATCCCTTCCCAAAGTATCGCCCTCATCTCAACGCCCCCAACAGCAAAACGCCCCTCACATCCAAATTCAGATATATGTTGGGTTGCTTGTTCCAACGCAACAAAGACCCAGCAGCCGTCCGCATGGGGTAACTTCCCAGCGCACTCCGCAGGACGCAAAAAGGCTCGCCGCACAAAGTGCGCAGCGAGCCTTTTTGCATGTCCGAGGACGCGCTGGGAAGTTACCCCATGCGGCCAGCGGACAACTATGTAGCCTCAGACTAGAACATGCCCAAGAAACCATGCACAAACAGCGCGGCCAGAGCGGCACCGACAAACGGCGCGATGCCAGGAACGAGCAGGCCGTACTTCCAGTTGTTGTCAGCCTTGTTCTTGATCGGCAGCACCTGATAGGCCATGCGAGGACCAAGGTCACGGGCTTGGTTCATGGCGAAGCCGGTGATGCCGCCCATGCCCATGCCAACGGCCCAAACGATCAGGCCGACGCAGATAGCGAGCATCAGGACGTTCTCGCCAGCACGGTTAGCAGCAGCAAGGATGGCGCTGATGAACACAAAAGTGCAGATAGCCTCGCAGAAGAAATTACGGGCATAGTTCGTACCCTCGGTGGTGGGGTTGGTCGAGAAGATATTGCGCTGGGCAATGGGATCGACGACGCCATCGGAAGCCTTGAACTCATCGGCATACATCAACCACGCGATTACGGCGCCCACAAAGCCGCCGAGCATATCGGCAATCATGAAGGGGATGCAGCTGCTCCACGGCACCAGGCCTACGATGCACTGGGCAAGCACCATGGCGGGGTTCATGCACACGGCACCGCCAAAGACAAACAGGCAGACCGAGATGCCAAAAGACCAAGTGGTGATGGCAAACATGTGGCCGGAGCCCTGATACTTGGTGCCCTTGAGCACGGTATCGCAGTGCACGCCCACGCCAAAGATGATCATGAGGGCAGTTGCGCCGAATTCGCAGAGGAGTTTGGTAAGCATAAAACCTTATCTTTCTTGTCGGTTAAAAACGATTCGTTTAGGCCACGCACTAGTGCTGCGCGACGACAACACCCAGGCCATCGGGGATGACGGCAACCTTGGCATCGGCACCCTTCATCTCAAAGGCGAGCTTGAGCGCCTCCTCGATAGTATTGACCGGCGTCATGTGCATATCCTTGATCATCTGGTGATCGCACAGGTCGGTAACCATGATCACAGGATGATGCGCCAGGATGCGGGCAAAGATCTGGCTCGTCCACTGATCGGGCAGGGTCTCATCCTTGGGACGATCGATGCAGGCGCGCTCAAACTCCGCCGGGTCGTTGTCGGCGATGTTGTGATAGAAGCCCTCGCCGCCGTGACCGTCGGCACAACCGGCGACATCGATGATCACGCCACCCTCGGGAAGCGTGGCCTCGGCAGAGCACATGCCCTTCACGGCCTGGTAGATGTTCTGGTCGAGCGGGTAGCCGCCGTTGGTGGTGATGGCAATCTCGCACTCGACGGGCTCAACGCCGGCAAGGCTCTTTACGAACTCGCAGCCAGCCTCATGTGCCTTGTGAATGTCGCCGGCAAAAGAGCCGATGAGCTCGTGCTTGCCGTTAAGCACCACGTTGAGCACAAAGGCAAGGTGAGCCATCTCGGCGGCAGCAAACATGTCCTCGCTCACATGGTTATGGCACAGGTTGCCGGCACGCGAGTGAGAATCGTTCACAAACTGACCGTTGTGGTTGTACATGATGGTCTTGTAGCTGGCGATACCAGGCAGCACGGACTTGCGGCTGCCAGAGAAACCGGCAAAGAAGTGCGGCTCAATAAAGCCCTCGGCAAGCAGCAGATCGCAATCGGCCGCAATCTTGTTGATGATGCACTCGCCACCAGAAGGCAAGGTACCGATCTTTTTCATCATGCTGTCGTCAGTCGCGACGTGCATAACGATTTCCTCGTTGGCAACGATCTCCTCGCCATACTTGTTGACGAGCTCCTCATGCGTCGACGGACGGTGCATACCCGTAGCAACCAAAATACGCACACGAGCCTCGGGCGCAGCGGAATGGATGTGATGCAGCAGAATAGGCATCGTCACACGCGAGGGAACGGGACGCGTATGGTCGGAGCTAATGATGACAATATCCTTCTTGCCAGCACAAAGCTCCTCGAGCGAAGGTGAGCCATAAGGGTTGGCAAGCGACTCCTCTACCAGTTCTTCCTGCGATTTCGTGGTCTTAAACTCGTTTTGATGACCTTCCATCACACCCGCGAAGTTCTTATCCTCGAGCTCCAGATGCAACGTCTTGTGGTCAAACGGCAGTTCACATTCAAACAATGACGAGCGCCCTCTTCCTTTCAACTGACACACTAGATAAACCGTTGGAAGGATACGCCGCTCACCGAAAAACTCCACCGTCCACCGACTCATTAACACAACGTTCATATTTGCCCCATAACAAAACGGCCGCGATCCCAAACGGGACCGCGGCCGCCTGTCAAAGACACTATAGACAGGATGATTTACGCAGCGCCGAGGCAAACATCTAGCCCGAGACGTACGCACGTAAGCCATTTTGCATAAATGCGTTAATTAATTGCATAAAATGGCGCATGGATTTCTAGCCGTAACAGGGTGGTACCCTCCGGAGCGTGCATTTTTGCGAGTATTCAGCATCGCGAGATAAGATTTTGGTGTCAAAAGTCTTTCAAAAGGTAGATAGTCCTCATAACTCGACCCATCTGGATAGCATGCGGCGAGAAACCAGCCATATATGAACATCGCCAAAGCCCAATCGTCGTGCAAAAGCATCAACAGGGGCCGCGAACGTCACCCATAGCCTTATGCACCAATCTTTTGCTGCTGAAAACTCCGTTTTTTGCACGTCGCTCCAAGCACCACCCTCACCCAGCGGCTGATCCGCCGAAGACCGGACATCGCAGGGCCCGCCATTAGTTTACTTTTAGGCACACTCCGCAGGACGCAAGAAGCCCTCGCCGCACTCCACGCTATGCGCGAAGCGCGCCTTATTCCCTTCAGCTTTAATCCCAGAAGACCGAGGACGAAGGGATCCGATGGGTTTCCCTCTGAATGCACTCCGCAGCACGAAGCCCCCTTATCCGCAGCTCCGAAGGAACAGGATAAGGGGGCTTCAAGTGCGAGGACGCATTCAGAGGGAAACCCATCGGGTCCCGGTGAGAGCCACAGGGCTATCGATTACCCCGTGTTCTGCAGTCCTGCCGAGACGCCGGTCACAGTCGAAAGAATCAGGCTCATGTACTCGGCCTTCTTCTCCTCGGCCATCTCGTCCTGGTTCATACGCACCTCGCGAAGGGCGCGGACCTGGGCGATGGACAGGGCGTCGACATAGGGGTTACGCACGCGGACGGCGCAGCCGAGCACGCGGCGGCGCTGCAGCGGCCACTCGTCACCGACGATGGCAAGGACCCACTTACGCGTGAGCTGCATCTCGGTAAAGACCTTCTCGGACAGATCCTGGCGATCGCCCAGGTGCAGATACATCTTGGCGATGCGCTGATCGGTCTTGGCGATCGACATCTCAATATTGTCGATAAAGGTGCGGAAGAACGGCCACTCCTGGTAGGCAGCCTTGAGCTGGTCAAGATCGCCAAGCTGCTCGCAGGCGGTGCCCAGGCCGTACCAAGCGGCCAGGTTAATGCGCGCCTGGCTCCAGCTGAAGATCCACGGAATGGTACGCAGGTCGTCGAGTGACTTCGCACCCAGACCGCGCTTGGCCGGACGCGAGCCGATCGGCAGCAGACCGACCTCGGTCAGCGGCGTCACGGTCGAGAACCACGGTGTAAAGTCCTCGGTGTTCAGCAGGTCCAGATAGCGCTCGTGGCTTGCGGTGTTGAGCTTCTCGGCCATATCCCAGAACTTCTGCGTGGTCTCGGTGTTGGTCTTCTCGACACTCGGGGCCGACTGCAAAAGCGTTGCGGCAGCAACGGACTCAACATGGCGCTGAGCCAGCGTGCGGTTGCCGTAACGGGCAAAGATGACCTCGCCCTGCTCGGTGAGCTTAAAGAAGCAGTTGACCGAACCCTTGGGCTGCGCCAGCACGGCCTTGTTGGCCGGGCCGCCACCACGGCCCACGGCACCGCCGCGACCGTGCATGAGCACCAGGTCGATATCGTTCTTCTCGGCCCACTTGGCGATGCGCTCCTGCGCGGAGTGCAGCGCGAGCATGGCCGTGGTAGGACCGGCGTCCTTGGAGGAGTCGGAATAGCCCAGCATGACCTCCATGCGGCGGTTGGTCTGGGCAAGGCGCTTTTGCACCACGGGCAGCGTAAGCATCTGGTCGAGCACGTCGATGCAGCCCTCGAGGTCCTCGAGCTGCTCGAACAGCGGGATCACGTCGAGCTCGGGGACATCCTCCTCGTGTGCAAAGGACAGGTGGGCAAGCTCAAAGACGTCGGCCACATGCTGGGCGCTCTTGGTAAACGAGATGATGTAGCGGTGCGCCATCTTCTTGCCGTAGCGCTTTTGGATGGAGCCGATAGCGCGGAAGGTATCGATGACCTCACGCGTCATGGGCTGCAGGTCGCCATGGATACCGTTCTCGTGGATATCCTTGAGGGCGCGGGCATGCACCACGGAATGCTGACGGAACTCCATCTCGACCATATGGAAGCCGAAGGACTCGACCTGCCAGATGATGGTCTGGACCGGGCCGTAGGCAGCACGGACGGCACCGCAGGCGGCTAGCGAGCGCTGGACGACGCGCAGGTCGTCCAGAAACTCATCGGCGCTGTGGTACATGGTGTCGGTGATGCGACGCACGGTGGCGTTCAGACGGTCGGCCATGACGAGCATGACGGCGCGATGCGGCTCGTGCTCGGAGATCAGCTCGGCGCGGGCCGTGTACCGAGGGCTCATCTCGACCTGATGGTTCCACAGGTTAATGAGCTCGGCCGACGGCTTGCTGTAGGTAGCCTCGAGCGTGAGGTTGCGGCCGATGTGGCGGCACTTGTCCTCGAGCTTGAGCACCATGTGCGTAAAGTACTTGGCAGCGACCTCGCGGCTCACCTTGGCGGTGACGTTGGGGTTACCGTCGCGGTCGGAACCGATCCAGCTGCCGGGATGGAAGAACGCCGGGCACAGCGGCGGCACAGTACCGGCCTTGTCGCCCAGCACCCAGTCGTCAAAGCGACGATAGATAACGGGGATAACGTCGAACAGCGTGTTATCGAAGATGTCGATGATGGTATCGGCTTCCTCGACCGGCGTGGGCTTCTTGAGCGCGATGGGGCTCGTACGCACCAGGGCGTCGATCTCCTGCAGCATATGGCGCTCGTTCTCCACCAGGTCGGAGCCGCCCAGACGCGGACGCTCCTCCAGCAGGTTGGAGATACGGCGGATCTTGCCCTCGACGGCCTTACGACGGGCCTCGGTGGGATGTGCGGTAAAGACAGGGTGGAACTCAAGCTTGCCGAGCAGCTCGTTGGCACCCTCGACACCCATCTCGTTTACCAACTGGTGATAGGCGACGGTGAGTTCGTTAGCGGGATCGACCTCGGTATCGGTCGATGCGCCGGCCTCGCGCTCGCGCAGCTGCGCCACACGGTAGTTCTCCTCCGACAGGTTTGCCAGATGGAAAAAGCTCGTAAAGGCGCGGACAATGACCTGCTGCTTATCGAGCGGCAGGCTGTCGATCAAATCGACGACCTCACGAAATGCCACGGCAGTGGGCTCGTCGGCGGTGGGCACGCCCTGCTCGTCGACGGCTTCGTCGGCAGCGCAGGTACCGGGGTTGCCGGCATTGACCACAATCTCGGCTGTCAAAATCTTGTCGAACAGGTCCGCGATCTCGGGATCATACTCGCTAAGCACACGGCGCTCCAGGCGCAAGAACAGCGCCAGATTGTCGCGCAGCTCCTCGGGGATCTCGATCTCGGCGAGACGCTCCCTGGACTCGGCATTCGAGCCGATTCGGTTAACGAGGCGGTTGACCACGGCAGCGACGCGCGCCGCGGCTTCGGGTACAGACTGGTTGCTTAGGTTCTCAGCCACGTTTCCTCCCATTCCTCCTTCTATGCACGTAACATGCGGTATTCATTATAGGCGCTTGAGAAATACTTTCGACACTGATTGCGCTTTACCACACAAAAGTATTTTCTGCATTGCAAAGGTTTTTGCCCTAAATGGTCGTATTTCTCGGTGGGCGGCATACGTAAACGGGGGCATTCCGCATAAAAGCGAAACACCCCCGTAACAATCGCTCGCAACGAGCTGAGCGTTTTAGTGAATCCACAGCTCAAAAATCATGCGCTACAGGCGCTCGCGAACCGCCTCGACCACGTTGGCCAGATCGACGAGAACCTCGTCATGGCTCTCCATGTCGCGCACTTTGACCTTGCCGGCGGCAAGCTCGTCGCCACCCAGGACCAAAATGAGCTTGGCGCCCACCTTGTCGGCCTGCTTAAACTGGGCCTTGAGCGAACGGCCCTGATAGTCGGCCTCGGTCACAATCCCTGCGGCGCGAAGCTGCTGCGTAATGGTAAAGACGTTCTGACGCAGCTCCTTGCCGGCGTTAGCAACGTAGACGCACGGGACCTCCTCGGCACCCAGATCGCTGCCAAAGGCCTGCAGGGCCAGCAGGGCACGCTCAAAACCGACAGCGAAGCCGACGCCCGCCGTAGGCTTGCCACCCTCGAGCTCGACCAAGCCGTCATAACGACCGCCGCCACCGATGGAGCCGACACCGGCGCCGGGAGCCTCGACCTCAAAGACAGTACGGGTGTAGTAGTCCAGGCCACGCACCAAGGTGGGATCCTCGACATATTCGATTCCCGCCGCATCCAAATAGCGTTTGACCTGCTCGTAGTGCTCGCGGCACTCGTCGCACAGGTTGTCGCCCATCAGCGGGGCCTCGGCCATGATCTCGCGGCAGTGGTCGTTCTTGCAGTCGAAGGCGCGCAGCGGGTTGAGCTCGGCGCGTTCGCGGCACTCGTCGCACATCTCGTCGGCGTGATCGAGAATGAACTGCTTGACCTGCTCGCGATAGGCCGGACGGCATTGGGCATCGCCCATTGAGTTAATGAGTAGACGAAGCTTGGAAAGATCGAAGCCCAGGCGCTTGTAAAACTCCATGAGCATAATGATGCACTCGGCGTCTGCCGCCGGATCGGGAGCGCCGAGCCACTCGATGCCTACCTGGTGGAACTGACGCAGGCGACCCTTCTGGGGACGCTCGCCGCGGAACATAGCCTCGGCGTAGTAAGCCTTAAACGGCGTGGAGCCCTGGGGCACCAGGTTGTTCTCCACAACGGCGCGCACCACACCGGCCGTGCCCTCGGGGCGAAGCGCCAGGCGCTGCTTGGGCTTGAGCTTGGTATCGGTACCCTCGGTAAAGACGCGCTCAAGGTTGGCGCCGCTAAACACGCGGAACATCTCCTTGCGAACGACGTCGGTCGACTGGCCGATACCGTGGACAAACACGTCCACTTGCTCGATCGCGGGCGTCTCGATGGGCTTAAAGCCAAACGGCTCGAATACGCCGGCCGCAATCTGCTGCATCTTTTGCCAAGCGCGCATCTCGGCGCCGATAAGGTCGCGGGTTCCCTCCGCCTTCTGTGCCTGCATGGGCAAACACCTTTCTTTTGTATCGCGTCATAGGTAGTGGTCATTATACGGCACAAAAACAAAACGCGGCAGCGCGTCTGACCGAACGAGGGTATGGGGGCTCGTTCGGCCAGACGCGCCGCCGCGACAGCCGATCCGCTTTCCTCCGACCCCTTCGGGTCACATGATCTGTTAGGGACGGAGGAAAACGGATCATTCGTAGGCCCGTGGCCGCCTTGAAAACCGAATGATGGTACGAGCATCCATTCGGCTTCCAGGGCAACCACGGACAGAACGGGGCGAACAGAAAAGAGCGACGGACGTCTACTCCCCCGCCACGCTCGCGCGCAGCTTGGCAGCGATGGGCTCGGATACCAGCAGGAACACGAGCATGACCACGGAGCACGCCAAGCACACGATCCAGGTGCTCGCAAAGGAGCCCGAAACGGCAAAGAGCACGTAGACCTGCCACAGCTCACCGACAAAGCTCATGCCAGCAAGCACCGCTGAGGTAGCGATAACGGTGAGCGAGCCCAATATGCGGCCACTCACCTTATCGGCAACATGGCCGATAACGAGCGAACCCACGACACTCACCACGGTGGAGATAGCGTTGGAGATATTGTACTGGGCAAGCGTAATCCCGAGGTCGCTGACGATCAGCGGTTGGAACAGGCTCATGCAGTTGACGAAAATCGTGTAGCACGTGGCCATGATCACGAAGCCGGAGGTCACCACGAGCCAGCCGGGGAAGAACTTACGCTGCTGGGGCATACTGCTCCTTTTAGACAAACGAATAGCCTGCGCCGGGCGCCGGTAGTGCCCAAGATTGCCTTGAAAGACAAGGGCATAGGCCTTACGGCCATGCCCGCAGGCTTGAAAGGCAAGGTTGGGTGCTACCGGTGGTCGGCGATATAGCCCAAAGCGACGGCGGTATAGGCCGCAGCACCGAGCGGCAGCTCGGCATCGTTAAAACGTGCCTTGGGATGGTGCTGGGCAAAGTGTTCGTCCGTGTCGGTTACGGCCGCGCCCACGGTAAAGTACGCACTCGGAATCTCGCTCGAGATAAGCGCGAAGTCCTCACTCGCCATGGCATGGAAAAGCGGCAAGAAAGCCGCCTTGGGCAGCACTGCGCCCACATAGCCAAGCGACGCCTGAGTCATATCGCTGTCGAGTACAAGCGGCGGAACATCCGAAAGCGTCTCGATGGTCGCCGGCGTACGATATGTTGTGGCAACGCCGTTAACGACCTCCGCGATGCGGGTCTTGAGGTGCTCCATGAGCTCAACATCGAAGCCGCGCAGCGTTCCCTCGAGCACGCAGGTGTCGGGGATGACGTTGGCCGCCAAGCCGCCAGCAAACTTACCAACGGTAAGTGCGACTTCCTTGGCCGCCGGCACCTCGCGGGCGATAAGCTCCTGGAGCGCCAGGTGCACATGGACGCCGGCCGTGATGGGGTCGATGCAGATCTCGGGGCTCGAGCCATGGCCGCCCTTGCCCTGCAGCGTGATGCGGAAACCGTACACGCCCGAAAGCGCTGGACTGCCGTAGAGCACCAGGCCAAGCGGCGACTGGCTGTTGACATGCATGGCAAAGGCCGCCTGAGGGCGCGGGTTCTCGAGCAAGCCGTCGGCGATGGCGGCGCGGGCGCCCTCGAAGGTCTCCTCGCCCGGCTGGAACAGCAGTTTGACGGTGGCATTGGCGTCGACGAGCTCGGCCTCGCGGGCCTTGAGCAGGCGCGCCGCACCAAGCAGCGCCGTCGCGTGCATATCGTGACCGCAAGCATGCATGCAGCCATTGGTGGATGCAAAGGGCTCGCCGGATTCCTCGGCAACGGGCAGGGCATCCATATCGCCTCGGAGCATGACGACCGTTCCGGCCTGCTCGTCCTTGCGCGTGCCATTGCCCTGAGCGGCCGCGGCCGCACCGGCACCGATCAGGCCAACGACGCAGGAACCGTCGACGAGCGTGGTATGGGGGATGTCCATCTCGTCCAGACGTGCCTGGATATAGGCAGACGTCTGCGGAAGATTGTTACCGAGCTCGGGCATCTGGTGTAGATCGTGTCGCCACGCAGCGAGCTCGTCTGCAAAAGCCTGAGCTTCTGCGACAAGACCGTCACCGATAGCGGTCTGCGCCGCTGTGGTAGCCTGAGGCGCTGGTTGCGGTTGAAAATCGGACAGAGCTGGTACCATAGATGCCCTCCAGTAACGTTTTTGCAGCACGCACTTTGATAGCGTAAAGTGCAAGGCACAACTGTAAGGGCATGACATAAAAAATGCCGCCCTGGGAGGGCGGCGCAACAAGTTGTTTACAATTGCGGGTGTGATTTTCGGCGCAAGAAATCGAAATGCGTCTCGCTCAAAATAATCGACAGGAAGATGAGCGCAAAGCCGGCAAGCAGGCGCGAGGTGAGCGCCTCCCCCATCAGCAGCACCGAGAACAGCACGCCCGAGGGGGACTCCATCGAAAGAAGCAGTGAGCCCGTCGAGGCCGAGACATGCGCCAAGCCGACGTTTTGGATGAGCAGAGCCGCGCATGTGCAACCAACCGAGAGAAACGCCATCGCGCTGATAAAGCTCGGCGTCCACATGGACAGAGGCGCTTGGGTCTCGAATAGCAGCGACGTTGCCAGGCTCAGCACGCCGTTGCCCACAAACATCCAAAACGTGATGACGTTGATGTCCATTTTGCGACCGTACTTGGCAGTCACCGCCATCTGGATGGCGAAAAAGACCGCACCCGCCAGCGTAATGACATCACCGATGTTGAATTCAACGCTATCGAGCGCCACCAAGCCAATGCCCGCCAAGCACAGCAGCGCCGCGCCCAGGTTATAGCGGGTGAGTTTTTCGCCGCTCAGAAAATAGCTCGCGAACGGCACAACGATGCAATACGTGCCCGTCAAAAAAGCATTCTTGCCCGCCGTGGTGTGCGCCAGACCGACTGTCTGCAGGGCGTAGGCGGCCCACATAAGTGCGCCCATGCCAAGTCCGACGATAAGGTTGCGGGCGTTGAGGTGCGCGATGATGCGCTTGTGGAAGATGAAAAACATGACCAACGCCGCAGGCAGAAAGCGCACGTAGAGCAGTTCGAACACCGGAATGGTGTCGAGCGCGTCCTTCATGGTCGTAAAGGAGTAGCCCCAGACGACTGCCACCGAAAGCAGCAGGACTTTCCAGAACAGCGGCGAGCGAGCGCCGGCGCCGCGGGAGGTGCCGCCCGCGCCCAGGTCCTCGCGAGCAACAGGGCTATCGGGCATCATTTCGATATTGTCAGTGGCATGCTGGGCCATAGGGCATCCTCGCGCTCAATCTGGGCGTGGTGTCCGCACGCGCATGGCTGCGTGCCGCCTCATGGTCAAATAAAAGCAGGGCGCACCGGACCCCCGGCACGCCCCGCTACTGTAGCAACAACCAAGCAGCCCGTGCAATTCACTACGCTAAAGCATCGGGTTGGAAGATCTCGATGTTCCGACGGCGTTTACGTTGCTGAACTAAATCAATTTGGTTGACTCCAGTTTTTCGATGATCCAGTCGTTGGCTTTGATGACCGGGCGGCGGAAGACGACGCCCAGTGCCAGCGACGGAATCAGATAGCTCGCCAGAATGCCTAGCTCAATCCAGTACTCCATGTGGTACGCACCGGCCATGGCGGCATGCATGGCGTTGATGCCGTGGGTGAACGGCAGGAACGGATAGATCGCCTGGAACACGGGGCCGGTCATCTCGATGGGGAACGTGCCGCCCGAACCGCCGACCTGCATGACCAGCAGCACGACGGCGAGCGCCTTGCCGATATCGCCAAACGAAACCGTAAGCGTGTAGACGATATTGGAGAACACGAGACTCGCGACCCAGCCCGCCAGCACAAACTGCAGCGGGTCGTCGCACTGGATGCCAAAGAACAGGATGTCGCCCGCACACACGAGCGTTGCCTGCAGCAGGGCCAGACCGCCAAAGAACAGGTAGCGGCCCAGGTAGATCTCGTGCAGGCGCACGGGGATGAGCTCGTTGATAAGCTCATCGTCAACCGAGACCTTCATCATGGCCGCCAGCACGATCGAGCCGACCCAGAGCGACAGAATCGTGTAGAACGGCGCCATGGCCGAGCCGTAGTTGCGGATCGGATAGACCGGCTTGCGATCGAGCGCGACGGGGCCGGAAAGCGACACGGCCAGACCCTCGGGATCGTTGCCAATCATCGTCTTGATCGTGGCGAGGTCATCCGACATCAAGGCGCCGTCGAGCTCGTCCTTAAACGCACTGATCTTGTCCGACGCCTCGCCCAGCTGATTAGAAGCCTTGTTGACCAGCTTTGCAGCCTTGGAGAGGCCCTTTGCCAGCGAACCGGATGCGTCGGTCAGGCCGCCTACGGCGCTATCCAGGTCGCCCGAGATGCCATCAAGCGAGTCCAGAATGCCCGAAACCGTCTTCTTGAGCTCCTTGGCCTTAACCGAGAACGTGGAATCGTAATCGGATTTGGCACCCGCGATGCCGGCCTTGGCATCAGCGATGGCCTGATCGACCTCGGCACGCGAGTTGTTGACCTCGGCCATGCTATCGGAGAGAGACTTCGCGGTAGCCGCCAGATCCTTGGCATTGTTGCGGTACTCAACGGCGATTCTGCCCAGCGACGTCGCGGCGGACTTGAGGCCGTCCTTCAAATTCTCATCGCTCACCTGGTCGGCAAGGCTGCGGAGCTGATCGGCCATCGCATCGATATCCTTGGCGCGCGCATTGAGGGCCGCAGCGGCATCGTTGAGTTGGGACACCGTAAGGTCGACATGCTGGTTTGCGGTGTCGAACGCCTTCGCGAGCTCGGCAGACACATTGTCGAACGAACCAGCACTTCCATCGATTGCGGCATCGATGGCATCGTTTGCCGCCTTAAGCGCTTCTTTGGAATCATCGATACCGCTTTTGGCATGTTCCATGAGCTGCTTTGTCGACTCATCGACGGCACCGGTCTGCTTGAGCATGCCGCTCGCCGACGTCAGCGAATCGGACGTGGAGCTCAAAATGCCCGCCAGCGACGAAGCATTTGCCTGAACGTCTCGCAGGTCCTCAATCGAATCGCCGAGCGTCGAGGACAGGTTAGCGATAAAGTTGCTGACCTGGTCGGTGCTCATGTAATCGAGCAGGCTGGACACCGTCTTAAGACCGATGCTCGTAATGGTCTCGGTAAAAGTTTCGTTAACCTGGCTCTGGACGGCGCTCGAACCCTTCTCGGTCACGATCTGCGCAATGGCGTTGGCCTTCTGATTCTCGTAGAACTCGATATCGGCATGCTTCACGTCGGTCGAGAAAAGCGTCATCATGTCAGCGCTAAACGTTTTGGGGATAACGACGGCAGCATAGTACGCGCCCGACTTAACGCCCTCGATAGCCTTTTCGCGATTGTTGAGCACAACCCAATCGAAGCTCTCGTTGCCGCGTAGGGTGGCGGTCACGTTTTCGCCCACGTTAACCTCGACGGGGATCAAATCGCTCTCGTAACCCTCATCGGTGTTGACCACGGCGATCTTAAGATTGCCGGTGTTGCCGTACGGATCCCAGCTGCCGGCGATGTTAAACCACGCGTACAGACACGGTACGATAATGAGGCCCATCACGACAACCAAGCCGATCACGGAGCGAGACACGTTTTGGACATCGCGCTTAAACAGATGCAGGATGTTCTTCATTTATGCCTCACCTCCTTTGGAGTGCTTGCCAAGCGCGGTGGTATCTCCATCATTTGTGGCTGTGCTGTCGCTGCCCTGAGATTTATGGTGCGAGCCGATATGCGGCAAGCGGCCCGTGGACTGATCGCCGCCCTTGGCACCACGCTCGCTGGCGTTGAGGCCAAACATGTGGCGGGCGGCAGGAATGGCGGCCGTGTGTTCGCGCATCTCGCGACGCAGGTCCTCATCCGAAAGCGCCGAGATGCGCATCTGGGTATTGAGGCTCGCTCGGATATATTCGATATTGATAAGCCAGCCGCAGATGGCAATAACCGAGATGATCCAAATGACAAGCAGGATGATCTTGCCGTTATTGTCGATATCGAGAACCGTCGACAGGACAAAGAGCAGGACCTGAACGCCCACCACGGCGGCAAAACCGCCCTTGATGTAGTACGGGTAGCGATGTTCAAAGGCGACCGCATGATCGAGCAGTTCGCGACGGTACGAATCGGAATCGAGCATGACGCGCATGGCCGTGCGCAGCGAGTAGCGCTGGCGCGGCAGGTCGTTGGACTCGCAAATCATCATACCGGTCGTGGAGAGCTGTTTATCAAAGAGCAGGTTAAGGTTGAGCAGCAGCGGACGCAGCTGCAGGCCGATAAAGAGCGCCACGATCAAGAACACGCCCAGAATGCACAGGTTAAACAGGTAGTTGAACGAATACATGCCGCCGACCGTCTCGCGCAGCAGATTGATGCCGTAGGTAAAGGGCAGCAGCGGGTGCAGCCACTGGAAGAAGCCGGGCATCATCTCGATGGGGTACATGCCCGACGAACCCGGGATCTGCACGATGACGAGAATGACGCCGATAGCCTTGCCGATATGCTTAAACGTGGTGGACAGCGCATAGATGATATTGACGTAGGTGAACGAAATGGCGATGCCGCCCAGCACGAACAGCAGCGGGCTGACGCACTGCACGCCAATCACCAGATCGCCTACCGTAACGATGATGGCCTGCAACGCGCCCAGGATCACCATGAGCAACCAGCGGCCAAAGTAGCCTTGGCGCGCCGTAAAGCTGCCAACACCTTCACGGTCGACCTCGAGCTTGTAAATGGCGATGAGCACATAGCCGCCCACCCAAAGCGCCAGATTGGTGTAGAAGGGAGCGATGCCCGAGCCAAAGCTCTTGACCGGATAGATTGACTTGGACGTCAACTCAACCGGAGACGCCATGAAATCTGCCACGTCATTGACATCGACGCCCATCAGATCGGCCAGCTCGCCCATGGACTCGGAGGTCTGCAGCGCCGCGATGTCATTGGCGGCGGTTGCAAGCTTGTCCTGGACCTTGGCAAGCGAGGAATCGGTCTGGGACAGCGTGGTCTTGGCCTGGCCGAGCGTAGCGCTAAGCTGCGCCAACGTGCCGCGCGCATTTGCAAGTGTAGGTGTCATACCCGAGACGATACCGGTCAGGTCGCCCGAAACGGCAGCAAAAGAGTCGAGCGCGCTCGAGGCCTTCGGCAGCGCGTTTTGGCCCAAGTCCGTCTGGGCTTGGCCAAGGTTGGTCGCACCGGTATGAATTGCGTTATTGATAGCGTCACTGGCACCCGAAACAGCCGCTGCGTCATTCGCCATGGCGCTCGACTGCGCGGACAGACCGTCCTTGATGCTCTGAAGCTTTTCATTCTGCTCTCGAAGCAAATCGATGGTCGATACAATGCGCGCGTCAATTTCCTCGGAACCTGTCGACGTGTCATTGGCGAGAATCTCTAAGTGCCCGATAACGGCCTTATTGTGGTCGATCGTCGCTTGGAGAGACTCGAGCGAGTTGTCGATACGGGTGGTCGTAGATGTGACCGTGCCCGTCAGCTTGCCGATGGCAGCGTTCGCAGAGGCTGACGTCTTGGTGAGCGCAAGGCTGCCTTCCGAGAGCGCCTTGGAGAGCGAGGCGACAGAGTTGCCCGCCGTGGCGCGAGCCTCGCCCAGCAGGTCATTGCCCTGGGAGATCGCCTGCGTCAGCGACGGCGCCTGACCCTGCAGACCGGCAAGTGCCGCATCTGCCGAGGCAATGGAACCACTCGTCTTATCGATGGCGGCATTCATGTCGCCAATCGAATCACGCACTTCGCCCAACGTATCGGAAGCCTCTGATACCGAACCGGCCAACGAATCCTGAGTCTGGGTTGCCTTGTCCTTTAAATCGACTCCGGCATCCTTGGCAATACTGGCAACGGTCTCGCCCACCGTGGAGACAAATTCCGAGTTGATCTGCTCCTCGATGGTGTTTGCACCGGTGTCGGTAACCTTGGGCGCAATAGCGCTCTTCTTCTCATTGACGTAGTACGTAAGCTTGGGCTGATGGTAGTTGCCGTCGAGCATCGAAACCAGGTTATCCGAGAAGTTCTTGGGGACTACGATGGCCGCATAGTACTCACCGCTCTCGACGCCCTCTTTGGCATCGGCCGCAGAATCGACGAAGGTCCAGCCCAGCTGATCGTTCTCCTTGAGCTGATCGACGACCTGATCGCCCGCGTTGAGCTCGCCCACCAGGTCGTTTTGGGTGCCCCGATCGTTGTTGGCGATGGCAATCTTGATGCCCTGGGTGTTTCCGTACGGATCCCAGTTGGCCACGATGTTGTACCAGGCATACAGCGAGGGAATAACGCACACGCCAAGGGTAACCACCAAGGCGACGGGGTTCACAAGCAGTCGCTTAATGTCGCGCTTAAATATCGCAAAGGAGACCTTTGCATTGGATAGTTTGCTGCCGAGACTCACGCTTGGACCATCCATCCTGTCGTTGAATCGAATCGTACTATCGACAACCATTGTAGTAGGCGCTTTAACGTCTCAAAGCACAATGGTGTTGAGTTTTGCGGGTAGCAATATACTACGAAGATGAGTTAACGTACAGTTGTACAGTATCTTAAATTTCAGCAGGTCACAAAACCACAACCCGCACAAATAAATGATCCCTTGGGGACGGAGGGATCATTCAAAAGGAAACGAGAGTGGAAAATCTCTCACTTCAAGCCCGCATTGGGGGTGCGGACGATTTCTTGGACCGCGCCTAGGCGTATCCAAGCTTCCTGCGGT
>OBKN01000043.1_pt1 | contig 71188 bp, 57 predicted proteins | sample 1519931 | NCBI WGS metagenome assembly OBKN01 (sample SAMN04209254, study PRJEB22552) | human gut metagenome | biome: gut; material: feces | host: Homo sapiens | place: USA: Oklahoma
GTTTCAAACCGGGCTCGAACGAACATGCCTATTGACAATGGCTTTCTCATATTAGAAAAAGGCCAGAGGTTTAAGACCTCTGACCTGCGCTTTTGATGGTGGGCGATACAAGATTCGAACTTGTGACCCCATCCGTGTGAAGGATATGCTCTACCCCTGAGCCAATCGCCCGTCGCCTTTCGGCAAAAGAGATACTAACATAGCCGCGCGTGGTTTACCAAGAACTTTTTGCCCTCGATTTTAAATTCGTGGTCGCAAGCAAAGCCAACGTAGGCAGACCACTCAGCAAACCTGCAGCTAATCCCCCATTTATCGCTTAATCCACGAAGTCTCGGGGCGGCAGATGAGTCGCGCGTTGTTGTAAGCCATGTCGAGCGTGAGGCAGGTGCGCGCGGCGTAGAAGCCGTCTTCGCGCTGGATGGTCAGCGCCAGTTCGGGTTTGTCGCCGGTTAGGCACAGCGGTAGCAACAGCTGGATTCGACCGCCGTAAAACTGCGGCACCGCGAGCGTGTAGTTGGCGGCGGCGCGTCGGGCGGCCTCGACGACGGCGCCCTCGAAGGCGCGGCGCAGCAGCAGCGAGTTGTCCTCCCCCATCAGGCTGGCGGGAATTCGCGTGAGGTTCTCCTCGTCGCCCAAAATGTGATCGATGTTGGAGCGGATGGGCAGGCGGTAGTCAAAGACCAGTTCGGAGGGATCCTCGGCAAAGTGCACGCGGCACGGCAGGTACTCAAACGAGACCAGCATGGGATCGCTTTCCTTAAAGAAGCCCTTCAAAAACCAACGCTGGCGCGCGTCGGGCTTGGTGTTGGGCTCAAACAGGCCGTAGATGGTCTCGTAGCGGCGCGTGTACAGACCGGTGTTGAACAGGCAGCGGTCGTCGTCGAACACCAATGGCAAGTTGGACGGCGCGGTTTGGTCCACATCGCGCTCGGTCAGAAACACAGCGCGACTAAACGAGAAGGACAGGTAGTTTTTGAGGATACGGTTGCCGTGGCCCCAGTCCTCGGGATCGGCGAGGTTGGCCAGACGGTCATAGCAAGGTTCGGGGCAAAATGCAAAGTCGTATACATTGCTGCACAGGGTGCTGGGGATCTCCATGTGGCGTCCAATCCATTAAAAAGCCGGCGTGCGAATGGTTAGATTCTATACGTGCGACGCGCTATGGGGACGCACAACGCAATTGTGCCGGAACTCGTCGGCGAGTACGGCGCGAGTGCGAGTGCCAGAAACGAGGTCCTGGATCCAGGCGTAGTACCGGTTGTCCTTGGGCTCGGGGGCATCGGAAAGCACGACCGGAACGCCGGCGAGCCTAAGGACGGACAGCGCAAAGACAAGGCTGGTGCGCTTGTTGCCGTTCTCGAAGATGTGGTCCTTGACCATGTGCTCGGCCATGTAGGTGACCTGGTCAAAGATGTCCGTGAATCGATCGGCCGGCGATTGGCCGAATATCGTGCAGAACGCACCCGAAAGTACGGACTCGACGCGCCCAAGCTCGAGCGCAGCCCGATCGCCTGTGGCGTCGGTCGTATAGCAGCGCCCGACCGTCATCAGTGTGCTGTGTAGACGCATCACGGCCGCGGCCATGGCCTTGAGCGATCCGGCATCGTCGAGCACGAGCGGCACAAAAGGATCCGCGCACCGCGGTGCGACCGCCATCATGAGTTCTCCAACAGCCTGAGCGCATTGGGCATGTCCGCGATGGTCAGCCGAACGGCCTCGTCGATCGACGGGCCGCCATCGAGCGAAATAGGCAATGTGAAATTTGCATCGCGCGCAATTGGAGGATCTTCCTGGGCAACACGACCAGTGCCGTCGTCAAGTTGGGCATTACTCCAAAGCATGTATGCCTCCTTTATGGATTTACATATGGAATTGACTGCGAATCGTACTCCGGAACAATCGGTTGCCAGACGAGGTCTTCGATGGCGCAGTTTAGGGTGTTTGCGAGCGCCAATGCCGAGGAGACCGAGGCGCGGCGCAGGTCAAGTTGGTTCTGCTCGTAGAGCTGTATGGCGCGAAGTTTAACCCCCGATTGGGCTGCGAGCTGTTTTTGTTTCAGGCCGGCCGCCTTACGCGCTGCCTTGAGGCTCTTTTTACCTACCTGGGCTTTGTTCCATTTGTCGATGACAATCCCGGCGAATTTGTCTTCGGAGGCCTCGTGGAGTGGATGGTACGAGCCGATTATCCAATCAAGCGGGGCGATTTCGAATAGGTCGCTAAAGCCCAAGCTGCTTGTCCATTGCGTATAGGCCAAAACCCAACCCGCCCAGTATTGCGGGGAACGGTCGAATGGATAGCTCTCCCTGCATTCGACGGGTTTTAGCCCCGCATGGGCGATAATTTCGCGCGCGAGTTCGTCGCCCGACATGCCGCAGACAACACGCGGCGCGCCACGTTCAAACTGTTTCATCTCGAGAGAGTTCGAAAGGATTGCTGTCAGTTCGGCCGGATTCAAGCCCTGGTCACAGAGGGCAAAATCGATTGCCTCGCCCAGTGTTCTCATGGCGTCCTCGAGATACATCTCACTATAAGCGTAGGCCATCTGCAGTCATCCCCTCTCGAACGATGTCGACGATACGGATTCCCTCAAACGGATTCTCGGCAAGTAGCTCCCGATACTGTGCCCTTGCCGCTTCATCTCGCTCCTTGGCCAATGGACCATACAGAGCTTGCGGCGCACGTTCAAATCCAGCAAAACGAATGTTCTTAAACGCGCGCTCGCTTTTGAGCACGATCTGCTCCCCTAGGTTGCCGAGCTTCATGGCACGACCCAACTGTTCGACAGTGATTGTATTGTTTACAAACGCCCTGGCATAGCTAAAGTACGAGTTGTCCGCGCGCCATCCCCTAATCACGTCGCAAGCGTCAGTGTCAGGTAGAAAGTGTTCGTGGAGATATTTGCACGCCCCCACGGCGATAGCGGTGTCCTTGCGAAAAGAACGATGCTCTACGAGCAACGCTATCCAATGCAGAACTGAATAATGCGGCGATAGCAAGTCGAGCACCTTGAGGTCTGCCATATCGAGTTCGTATCGATTTGCGAAGCCATCGGCATCTCCCGAACACGCCCATTCCCTTGCAAGGTCGATACTCTCTGTGCAATAGAATCCCAGCCCATAATCGTTATGGGCTTTTCCCAAGCCAAACTGGGGAACCTCAACAATCTTCCGAGAACCATGCCACAGTTCCATGCGAGCCTCCTTACGGGTATCGCTCTAACGATAGCTTAACATACTATCGTTAGAGCGATACCCGTTTATGAAAAGCAATCGTCGGCTCTATTCCAGTCTCCACAGCAGGCTCGATATCGCATGAAAAAAAGAGACACCTCCAACCAGAGCGATCGGAGGCGTCTTCTCAGCGAGCGTTGTTTTGATTGCGTTGGTCGTGCCCTGCGACCAAGATCTTCTCGGTAGGCTTTCTTTTGATTCCGTTGGTCGCGCCTTACGACCAAATTCTAAGACAAGTATATAAATGAGGGAGAAGAGATGCGGTGCGTGCCTAGAAGCCTCGCAGCCGTGCTCGTTAACCCAAGGCGGCAAGCCGTTCTAACTAACCCAAATTCAACAAGTAAAAGCAAGGCATGTAGCTAGCGGGATAGTTCCGATGTCCGCAGACGTACAAAAAATGGCGAGGTACGTTCCTCGCCGATCTGGAACTTACGAGGCAATCGCCCTTTCGGTGGTTGAATCCTCTCACATTTCAGGGGCTTTTAGAGCTGCATCGATAAGATCGGCGCCGTTGACGAAGCGACCGGACTCCCCCGTCGCTAAAAACGCATCAGCTTCGCGAATGGCCTGGAGGGTTACCGGGTTGGGCTCTTTGGAAGGGAAAGGCCGCGGGCCGGTATTTGCAAACTCCTCGTCCTGCTTACAGCGCTTCATAGACACGCACCTCATCTTGCTCGATGCTTTTGCGGAAGGCCGGGCGCATGTGCTCTTGTGGGTTGGTGAAAGTCGGTAATCCACCCGGCAGCACGACAAACATGTAGGAGCCGCTGCAGCAGCTGGCGGAGGGCGCCGTGAACGAGCCCATTGTCGCGAAGATAGACGAACTCTGCAGCGCATCCGGCAACAGCAGCAATGACCGCCGGGAAAACGCTTGACCTGCGTGCGGATCTTGACGTTCAGGGGCCTCGTGCGCGCAACGGCGCCTGGCGACTACCCATCCAGTCGGCGCATATAAGACAGCACAAAAGAAAGGCCCGAACATGTCGGGCCTTTCCAGGTGTCACCCGAAGGCTTCCACCGCAATTGATTGAAGCATATACCCCGAATGCTTTGCCGTCAAGACTGCGCCACGAATCGCAAAACCAGCTTGAGCTTGCCTGCGGTCTCCGTCCGAACGAACTTGCCGTAAATCCCGGGCGGCAGCTCTTTTTTATACCTCGTTAGAATCGCTTCGTAGCCGGAAACAAGCGTCTTTCTCTCGGTTTTGGAAAACCCAAAGAGGCCAAGGAGATATGCGATCAAGACAATGTAATCTGTAATATCGGAGAAGTTAATGGACTTGACGCCCGTCTCGCTCTTTAGGAGCTTGCCGATACGACTTGACGCTCCGCCGGACTTGAAGCGCACGTCTAGGACTATAGCGTTATGAGCGATGGCGTTCCTCAAGTCTTTAAGCAGAAATACGATAGCTAGAAGAAGGGCTTCCGAATCGTAGCTCGTAGGCATGCCGAGGTCGCGGACGATCGCAGCCTTAATAGGGCGATCGAGGCACGCGTAAAAGTTGCCGAATTCCCCTAATGTCATAGCCTCGAAAATGGCCCATATCGGAATCGCCCTCCCCTGATCTCGGAAATGCCTAAAATACGGCCTTCTTTCCTGCTCGCGAGAAATAAGTCCGTCGATTGTCTGCCTTAGCCTAAGCCTGTTCGCCCAGGATTTCTTATAGCTCGAAGAGCCGGGGGCGTAACCCCTGTATGCAGTAAGGCACGTCTTAAAAATTTCGTCGAAGTCTTCACTTGACGCATGACTGAGCACCGCTTCGAGGGTGTAGTTTTTCAGCGCAGTCTCTATTGCCATGACATGGGGATATAGGAGCGTTTTAATCTGAGTGTCCATTGCGTAAAGCGCGGCGACTTGGGCAAAGTCGTCAATCGGCAGCCTGCTCGTGGCTTCGCCCGCAAACCTCAGCCCTTTGTAACCGTGATAGTACCCGATATTCCTAAGCTTTCGCTTTTGGTTCGAGCCGGCGATGGAGACTCCCTGCTCGCGGAGGTGCTTCATAAGGGCGTTGACCGATTTAGGGGACAAGGGGAGACCTCCTGTCTAAATAAATTCCGAACAAAATTGTATCATCAGAGAACGAATCTGCATGAATTGCGTACCGACTGTTAGCGCGAGGGGCGTTCTGCCGTCGGGATGGAATCAGAATCGCCCGTTTGCCGCTGACGTTTCCGCGGAATTGATTGACAGCTGGTTTTGATTTTCCACAATGGTTGAAGGCAAAAACCTACTGGTTTGTAAGGCGGGGGCGCGAAAGCGGTTCCGCCTAGTTTTTTATCTAGGTAATAATATTGGGATTACCGTGCTTGCGTATCTGCAGAGAATTCTTCGGTCAGCGCGCTCATTATCCATCGCCGCTGCGATAAGATCGGCCACATTGTAAAGCTGACATATAAAAATGGCGAGGTACGTACTTCGCCAATCTGACGCCTGCAGGATATATGTCCCTTCGGCATGCATGCAATCACATACCTCGATACGATTAACAAGAATGTTCAAATAGCTTAAATAAATAGACCTCCCTCGATTCTCATTTTCATTGCAACGGGCTCCCCCGCCGCGCCAGCAGCTCCTTCGGACTCGATCACCACATGCGCGGCAACAGTCCCGTTAGCATCCACCACGCTGGCAGCGCCTAAGGCACAGCAAGCAGGCGCATATGGCTAGTACGTCAGATGTTGCAAGCGCGAAAGCAGCAACGCTCCCTATCCAGAAGCGTTGTCCTCATAGCTTCAGCAGAGTTCTTGTATTGCAGTCAGGTGCGTCGCACCGCCTCAGGAGCGATATGCGGCGGCCAGAAGCGCTGCTCCCAACAATAAAAGCGCCACGGAGGCGGCGATCCAATTGTTGTCGCCGGTCTTGGGGAGAGACGTGGAAGCCACGGTTGCGGCCTTGGGCTTTGAGGCCTTGGTGACCGTGGTCTTGGTTACTGTCGTTGTTGTCTTGGTTGCCGCGGCAGCGGGCTTCGGCGCGGGATTTGCCGTGGGCCCCGTGGTGGGCTCTCCGGCAGCGGGGTTAGCATCGGCGGAAGGCTCGCCCGTTCCGCCACCTAGCACATCGGGCCCATCGTTCTCCCCCGCCGGAGGCGTGGCTACATCGGGCTCAACCACCACGTGCGTTGCCACGGTCCCGGCAGCATCCACCACGCCACTAGCACCAAAGGTCCCACCGACAGGCGCCACAAACCGCGCGGACACAAGCGGGCCGCCCGTGCACGCGACGCCGCCGTCGGCACCGGTCGCGTCGAGCCACGAGGCATCGACGGAAAGCCGACAGGCAGCCATGCCAGCACCAATGCCAGCGTCCTGCAGATACACGCCGCAGGCGCGCACGCCCGCTCCGGACCCGGTGCCCGCGGCAACGACGCGTCCGCCGCCGCGCACGGCCATGTCGCCTGCGATCACGCCGGCGACCGCCTCGTCGGAAATGTCGGCCCCGTCCGCCCGAGCATCGACGGTGCAGCCGTCCACCACGAGCGCCTGAGAAGCGTGGATCGCGCACTGCGAGCCCGATGCCGCCAGGGACCCGGTGCCGCGAAGCGTCAGGTTGCCCCACACCTCCATGCCGCACAGCGTGATGTCCGCATCGGGCGCATGCGACTCCGTCACGGAGTTCTGCCCGGCAAGCGTCAGCACCAGGTCGCCTTCGGCGCCGATGGCCTCGCCCGCGTAGCCGTTAAGCTCCAGGTGGTCGGCATCGGTCCAGGCCCAGCCGGGGCCCGACGCGCCCGGCTCGTAGTACGTCGCGCCCTCGATGATGAGGCTCTCCGCGCCCGCGGCATAAGAAGGCCCGCCCAGCAAAACGCATAGGCAGGCCATGGCGGTAAACATCTTGCAGTCCCTTTTAATGAGAAGGCAAATCGCTATAACCGAGTTTGTCCGAACATCGCGTAAGGCATGAGTCAGGTCGAAGGTGTTCATCGAGACGACAGGGACAGAGATGCCTTAATAGGTCGTCTCGATCTGGGCGAACCCCTCGTACCTAGGATCGACGCACCTCGATAGAGAACGCGGGGGCGCAGTTTGCCGCATTCCGCTCATCGACAGTGTTGGGCCATCGCTTTAAGGAACCTGTCGATGAAAAGGAAGAGTCTGGTAGCGTATGGCCACTCGCAGGATCTACCGGCGAGCACATTGCGCAACCTTTTGCAGAGCAAACCGCTGCCAGGGCCTGGTTTGGAGACGATATTCCAGCCTAGGATGGGAGGTAATCATCATTGCGCAGCTAAATCTCCAACAATGTTGAACAAATAGGATGTCATTTGCTTGAAATCCGGATAGCTTTGGTGGTGTCGATATTAAGGGAGCTATCGGAACAGCTCATCATGGCTGCCGGTGCGTTCAAAGAAAGCTACCTCTTCGTTTGATGACCATATGATAAGCCAGTCGCCAGAGTTTGCTACGTGACATTCGTTTCGCCCTGTCCAGTTGCCGCTTAGCCGGTGCATATTATGACGTCGTTTTAATATGTCCATTGACTCGGGTGTATTCTGTAGCACCAGGTCAATTAGCTTTTGAAGCTCGGATAGATCCCATTTACGGCGCTTTGCTTTTTTCTTTAAATCGCGGGAGAAGGCTGCAGAGAACTCTGCGGTTAACGTGCTCATTGTGCCATCGCCGCAGCGATAAGATCGGCGCCATTGTCAAAACGTCCTTTTTTGCCAGATGCAAGAAACGCGTCCCCCTCGCGAATGGCCTCAAGGCTTTCGGTATTGGGCTCCTCAGGGGCAAAAGTCAAGGGGATGCGATGGGTGTTGACCATTTGCTTGAAGAATGCGCGCGTCACGGACGACAAATCAAGTCCATAGTAATCAGCCACTTCTGCTGCCTCGCGTTTGAGGTCATCGTCAACCCTAATGGTTAATGTTGAGCTTGCCATTTTTGGACCCTCCAATCGTGTGAGTGCAACCTTAGTATAACGCACATACACTAGTAGATTATGTAATTACAATCAATTAACTAAGCCTTTTAGTGGTACGGCACCTCATACATTGCATGCAGTAAAAAGGCAACGCTCCCTTTCAGAAAGCGTTGCCTTTAAAGCTTCTACAGGGCTCTTGTATTGCAGCTAGGTATGCCGCACGCCCCAACAGCGATATGCGGCACCTAGAAGCCCCAGTCCCAACAGGAGTAGCGTAAAGGACGCGGCAATCCAGTTGCTGTCGCCGGTCTTGGGGAGTGCCACAGTTGTCGCAGTGGCAGCCTTGGGCTTGGTCGTCTTGGCGACCGTGGTCTTGGTTATTGTCGTTGTTGTCTTGGTTGTCACGGCCGCGGTTTTCAGCGCGAGATTTGCCGTGGGCCCTGTGGTGGGCTCTCCAGCAACGGGAGTAGCATCGGCGGGAGACTTGTCCACGCTATCGCCAGGCACCTCGCCCCCGTCGGTCTCCCCCGCCGGAGGCGTGGCGACATCGGGCCCAATCACCACATGAGTTGCCACCGCACCAGAGGCATCCACCACGCTACCAGCACCAAAGACCCCACCAACAGGCGCTACAAACCGCGCGGACTCAAGCGACCCGCCCGTGCACGCAACGCCGCCGTCGGCACCGGCCGCATCAAGCCACGAGGCGTCGACAGAAAACCGACAGCCGGCCGCACCATCGCCAACGCCCGCATCTTGCAGATACACGCCGTAGGCACGCACGACCCTGCCAGTACCAGTTCCGTTGAAGCGCGGTGCGTAGGCGTTTCTTGGCGACCTCAAAATCGAATCTGGATTTGTCTGTGCACACGATTGTGCTCTGCGAGTCGTGTGTGCACTTCAGCACGAACTTTTCCGGCAACTCATCAATGTCGATATCTTCCACCGAATCGTAGACGCCATAAAGCGGCACAAGGTATTCATCGCCGATACGCTCCCTGACAAAGGATCGCACGTCATACTTGTCAACAAGTGTGGTCAAGACTGGATTGTGATAATGCAGTTTGCACCACTGTAGCTTCTCATTAAAGGTCTTGGGATGATCAAGATCGAGCTTATAGTGCAGCTTTGCTTTGAAGCACATGCGTATAAATACCTCATCGGGGATAAAACGCAAGTTGTTCCTCAGAGAAAGCGCGAATCTTTTCTTTAGTTTCAACGCCTCCAACGCCATCGATGTAATCAGAAAGGTCGGCGCAGAATCGCGCCGCGTTGCTCTTGTAGGGCAGGTAATCCTTGGAAAGCACCCGCGCATAAGCGGCGGGCAGGTCGGTCGGGTCCATACACGGCTCGATCAGACCCATGTCCCCGAACTGTCGAACAATCTCGATCTGGTGATCATCCACATGTTCGCCGTATTTTGCTAGACGCGGAACAGCGATGACTTTCTTGTTGTCCTTAACGGCGCCGATGATGGCGCCAGTGCCTCCATGGGTTACCACGACATCGCAAGCATCCATATGAATGCGGAAGGAATCGCGATCGAGAAATGCCTCGTGTTCCAAATACTCAGGAATGTAAGTGCATACACCCGTTTGAGCAAAAGCTCCATCCCCAGCAACACCGCTAGCAACGAGAGCATCTACCGCCCTGATCAATCTGTCGAATTGGAACTTCTGGGAGCCTACGGTAACGAAAATCATGCGACAGCCTCCCTAGTACACGCCACCGACAAAGCGGGCATTAGGGTACACGGATAGCATCGACTCCCACTGCACGTAAAAGCGATCGGCGCGTTTACTCAGCAGCTTTCCCGTCATGGTTGGTGAGTCAGTTTTCGCGAAAGACTCGACATACACAAGTTTGGCGCCCATTGCATGCCCGATCAGGCAAAACGGGATGGTGGCCAGTACCCCCGTGCACACAATCACGTCGGGGCGTTCAGTGAGCCAATAACGTAGAGACGTCACGGCATTGACAATCATTCGAGGAAGAAAGCTTGCCTCGTGTCGATTCACCTGGCGCACATAGCGAGCCCGCACGGGCAGCTTGGCATCGTAGGCAGTCTTCTCGGTGAGGATGAAACTGTCGTAGCGCTCCATCAAAGGCTTAAGCTCAAGTAACTGCTCCAGATGCCCACCAGATGACGCAGCAAAGCACACTTTTATGTCCTTGCGACACCTCGTCATGAACTAATCCCTCTTAAACAAATCGCGCGTATAAACCTTGTCCGCCACGTCCGCGAGCTCGTCGCTCCAACGGTTGGCGACGATCACGTCGCAGCCGGCCTTGAAGGCCCCCAGGTCGTGGGTCACCTCGGAACCGAAGAACTCCGGCGCGTCCAGCGTGGGCTCGTAGACCACCACGGGCACGCCCTTGGCCTTCACGCGCTTCATGACGCCCTGGATGGAGCTCGCGCGGAAGTTGTCGGAGTTCGACTTCATCGTCAGGCGGTAGACGCCCACGACCGGCCTCTCCTTGCCCTCGTACACGCGGTCCCACACCATCTGCAGCACCTCGTCGGCGACGAAGTCCTTGCGGGTGCGGTTGGCCTCCACGATGGCCTCGATCAGGTTCTGGGGCACGTCCCTGTAGTTGGCCAGCAGCTGCTTGGTGTCCTTGGGCAGGCAGTAGCCGCCGTAGCCGAAGCTGGGGTTGTTGTAGTGGCTGCCGATGCGCGGCTCCAGGCAGACGCCGTCGATGACGTCGCGGGTGTTGAGGCCGCGGACCTCGCAGTAGGTGTCGAGCTCGTTGAAGTAGGCCACACGCAACGCCAGGTAGGTGTTGGCGAACAGCTTGACAGCCTCGGCCTCGGTGGTGCCCAGCACGAGCTCCGGGATGCCCACGGTGCCGTCGGCATTCTCGCGCTCCAGCTCGGCGGGGTCGGCGCCCTGTGCGAGCAGGCCGGCGAAGCGCTCGGCGGCGGCCACGGCCTCGGGGTCGTCCTTGGGCGCGCCCACCACGATGCGGCTGGGGTGCAGGTTGTCGTAGAGCGCCTTGCTCTCGCGCAGGAACTCCGGGCTGAAGAAGATCTTGCTATCACCCAACTTCTCGCGTAGGCCCGCGGTGTAGCCCACCGGGATCGTCGACTTGATGACGATCCAGGCATCCGGGTTCACCGAGCGAACGGCGGCGATGGCGGCCTCGACGGAGCTCGTGTCGAAGAAGTTCCTATCGCTGTCGTAGTTGGTAGGCGTCGCGATTACGGCGTAGTCGGCACCCGCGTAGGCCTCCGCCACGTCCACGGTGGCGTGCAGGTCGAGCTGGCGTTCCCCCGCCTTGGCCTCCGAAAGGAAGCGCTCGATCTCGTCGTCCTGGATGGGCGGCACGAAGTTGTTGATCTTCTGGACCTTCTCGTGCACGATGTCCAGCGCGTGGACCTCGTTGTGCTGCGAGAGCAGGACGGCGAGGGACAGGCCGACGTAGCCGGTACCGGCGACAGCGATCTTCATTTTCTTCTCCGATTTATTTCGGGTATCAAAACTAGGCATTAGTACGCATCGCTCCCGTTGAAGACCTCCAGAACCGTGAGGAAAACGATTTTGAGGTCTGTGACAATTCCGCGCTTGGCTATGTACTCGAGGTCACGGCGGACCATGCCATCGAACCCAGTTGAGTTGCGATCAGTCACCTGCCACCATCCGGTGATGCCAGGCTTCACTGCCAATCGCTGCAGGTCGTAGTCGGTGTACTCCGCGACCTCGTTGGGCAGAGGCGGGCGCGGGCCCACGACGGACATCTGCCCCAGGAACACGTTCAGGAACTGCGGGAATTCGTCGATAGAGTGCTTGCGGATGAACTTCCCGATCTTGGTGACGCGCGGGTCCTCCCTCATCTTGAACATGGCGCCGGCGATCTCGTTGCGCTCCTTGAGCTCGGCGAGGCGCTTGTCGGCGTCCTTGTACATACTTCGGAACTTCCACATGCGGAAAGTAGTCAAGCTGCCGTCGGGTCGAGTCTGGCCCACGCGGATCTGGCTGTAGAAGGGGCTGCCCTCGCTCTCCAGGCGGATGAGCGCCGCGAGCACCAGACTGGGGATCGCGATAGCGACGAGCGCGGCACCGCTGAATACGATGTCGAATGCGCGCTTGACGGCCCTGTAGGCCAGGCGCGAGCGGTCCCAATCCATGATGGATTGCATGGCCTTGTAGCGACCGACGCCTTCACGCCGGTCCATGGCCTGAGCGATGAGCGCTGCCCCCGCGGGCGCATCCTTTGCATATTGAGGTTTATCCGACACGTTCTCTTCCAACACTTCGTCCCCAGGTCGGGGATCCTCCCTGTTCTGCATAGCGACAGCCCGCAGCTAGGCGATCGCCTTTTTAAGGTTCCGCATTACACGCTGCTCGGCCGAAAGCACGGCAAGGCCAACGCGCGTAGTCACTCGTCGACCGCACAAGTCGAGCTCTAAATAAACAGTGCTCTTGCGCCTGTTAATGTTTTTGATGAGGCCCTCGTGGCCCAGCAACGGACCTGCCGTCACTACAACCTGGTCGCCGTCTTTTAGTGCCTCGCTCATGGGCACTACGCGGTCTCCCTTATGCGTAAAGCCGCCAATAAGCTGGACCTCTTCTTTTGCCAACGGCACAAACTGACCGTCCTGGGCAAGCACCCGGGCAAAGTCGTCCATACGCAGCAGATACTGTTGCACGGTGCGGGGATCTGCCGTATCGCAGATAAGATAACCGGGAAAGAGCGGCTTGGTCGTGTTGACCCATTCGCCGTGAACCTTGATCTCAGTTTGAAATTGGGGATAAAAGAGCTCTTGCATGGCGCCCACTGGCATCACGCGCTCGATGCGCTCGCGCATTACGTCTTCGCGACCGTTAATGACCTGGATTACATACCACACGAGCACCACCCCCTTGCTGTCTTACGTGTGGCTCACGGGGTTTGGGTATGGCTTCGCCAAGGCGCTCGTGCGCAAAGGCGCTCCATATTCAAACCCTGAGCCCAGTCAGACAAGCACGTGGCTCTGCCCCACCGTGAACGGTATGTACAAAAGCAGCGCTGAGATCACAGGCACGTATCGCAAAAATGTCTGCAACCTCAGCTGACTGCGTGCGAGCTAGTCAAGCAACAGCCAAACTAGACCGCACGCAAGCAGCTGGAGAACTGCTACGCATTAGCATGCAAGCTATTAGCCAATCAAACCTGGTAATTTGCTCAATGCAAATTACCAAAGTCGCATGACTTCTTTATTGGAGCTCGTGGTTTTTCTGGCACCGCCGTTGCGGCCGGATGCTGATCGACCCTGCGCTTTGTGACTTGTTGGAGCCGCGAGCACAGTTGAACTCATGTATCGTTAGGTATCCTAGCACAAGCTGTTAGTGAAACTAATTTGGGCTGCGTTGGACAACATATCGTTCATTTGACGTGCTTAAGGGGGTTGTTTTGGGATGTTGTTCACGTTGGCGCAGGTTATTGGGGTGCTGGCAATAATTGGGAGCGTTCCTGAAGCCCAAATGGAGCAGCGAGCTGCACTGGTAATTGCGTTTTGATAACAAACTAAGTACAGACATGAGAAATAAATTGTGCAACTTTTTATGGGGTGGGCGCGGGCGTCGCATTGCGAAGATACTCATCGCACAATAGACACGCCTGACTACAGAGTCAACACATTTTAAGGCGGTTTGTTGGACTACTTTTTGGATGCAGCTAGTTGTGGGCGTACGGTTTATCGAGCGAAGTTGACGACCCCGTCTCCAAGTGCGAGGTTCACCGAAAATGGAAGAAAATACATATAGAACATGCGTTCTATATCTGATAGAATAGAGTCAAAGGTATACGGGCAACGTGAGCCGGTACGGAGGCCCCCAATGGTACGTATCGGCGAGATGGATGGTGTATTCACAGCTACCGTCACTCAGAGCCCTTAGGCAGGTACGCGCCCCTGCTGGCCGACACCCATAAAGCTCGGCAGACAATGTATGCATAGCTCTAGATGATTAGCCATCTAGAGGGTCTTTATGGAGCGCAACAATGAACGACAATCAAATTGTTCTCTTTGAATCCAACGACCAAGAGGTCACGATTCCTGTTGTAATTGACAAAGGAAGCGAAACTGTATGGCTGACCCGAAATGAGATGGCAGCGCTGTTTGATAGGGACGTCAAAACAATCGGCAAGCATATCAACAACGCTTTAAAGGAGGAATTAAGCGACGATGATTCAGTTGTCGCAAAATTTGCGACAACTGCTGCTGACGGCAAAAGATATCAAACTGATCATTACAGCTTAGACATGATATTGTCCATTGGATACCGCGTTAAATCTCAACGCGGTGTTGAATTCCGTCGCTGGGCAACCAATGTGCTCCACAAGTTAATTATTCAAGGACACGTTGAAAACGAACGTAGACTCGAGCAACTAGGGACAGTCGCTCAGATTATCGAACGTCTACCCGGGGACCTCGGCTCTCGTGAGATACTCGATATCGTTGAGAGCTATATAGACGTCTTTAAACTGCTCGATGAGTACGATCGTGAATCCATTGATCGGCCAAAGGGACAAACTGGGATATACACACTCGAATACGAGCTCTGTATGAGATTAATAGCCCAAATGCGCAGCCGATTTACGAGCGACCTGTTTGGCGTAGAAAAAGATGAGTCCTTCCGCAGCAGTATCTCGGTAATCAACCAGTCGTTTGGTGGCCAAGACCTTTATCTATCCGTACAGGAAAAAGCAGCAAATCTGTTGTACCTCATCATCAAAAACCATTCATTTCTCGATGGAAACAAGCGAATCGGATGCAGCCTTTTTCTCTACTATCTAGATCGCAACGGACTGCTTTTTCGCGGCTTAGACAAACGAATTGCAGACAGCACACTTGTTGCTGTCGCGCTCATGATTGCTGAGTCGAGACCTGAAGAAAAAGAGTCCATGGTCTCGCTGGTTATGAATTTTTTGGAGTAGATAAAGAAGCTGGCGCACAACCTCGTATTTAGGAGCAGGTTTCAATCTGGCGGTTTAGGAACATCCCCATTTAGAGTCTATCTCCAAATAGGGATCAAAAGATATCACAAAAAAGGCCACTCAATCGAGTGGCCTTGCATTCACGATGGTGGAGACGAGGGGGATCGAACCCCTGACCTCTTGACTGCCAGTCAAGCGCTCTCCCAGCTGAGCTACGCCCCCGTGACGTGGAGACACTATAGGGGAATGTTTTGCTTGATGCAAGAGGGAATTTAGGATTGATTCTCGCACTTACGGGTTTTCCTGGGACGGGGCAGAAATAATCACTCTTCGAGCGCTTATTTCTGCCCGCCGTCCCGATAAAACCCTGATGTGATAGATTTTACTTGTAGAGGTAAGCGATGGCGGTGCCGGTGTGGACTTGGATCGTGGCTGTTGACCTGACGACGTTGCTAATGCCCGTGTCGGCCAGCAGGCCCAGGGGGGTGTGGTCTAGCTCCCACTCTAGGCCGTGTTCGCTTACTACTGTTCCAGGGGCAACGGCGATAATGGAAAAGGTGCTGCCCTCGTGGCCTTCGATGATCCAGGATTCGCCTCCGCGCAGGATGCGGGCCGTGGTTTCGTCCTCGGCGATCCAGACGGGGGCGTCCACATAGCCTGCCAGTAGCCCTAACACAGACAAGGACATGTCGGGACGCCCGCCGGTGGCGCAGGTTGCAACTACTTCAGCACCGGGCCAACGACGACGGACGGAATCGAGCGCCAGCGCCAGATCGGTATAGTCCTTGTACGGGTCGTGGCGCTCAACTACAAAGTCGGTGGCGGCATCGACCAACGCGCGACCCGCATCGCTCACCGTGTCGGCATCCCCCACATATACGTCACAGCCCAGGCCAGCGCCCAGCAGTGCGTCGAGCCCACGGTCCACGGCGACAACGTAATCGCACTCCCCCGCTAGCCTACGCAACAGATCCGTGCTCGCCACCACGGGCGAGCCGCACACCACTAATACCTTGCAAGCCACAGCCCTCGCCTATCCCTCAAACGAAAGCACGCGGGCCAGATCCAGGTCCTCATAGCTGTCGATAAAGATATCGCAGTTGTCGCGCACGTCGTCGCGCTTCATGCGGCCGTGCGGGTCAAAGATGCCCACGCGCTTAAAGCCGGCGGAGCCAGAGCTCTTTAGGCCAAAGACGGCGTCCTCAAACACCCAAGCGCGCTCAAACTTGTGCCCATGGCGCTCCTCCAGGCGGCGCAGCGCCAGCTCGTATACGTCGGGGAACTGCTTGGAGCGTCCCGCCTCACCCGTGGTGGTCACAAACTCCATGTAAGCGTCGAGCCCGGCACCGGCGAGCGCGGACTGCACCAGCTCGGCCGGCGTGGACGTGGCAACGCACATGGCAATGCCCGCCGCCTTCGCCTGCTCCAAAAATGCCAGGAGCCCCTCGCGAGGCGGCACCTTCGAATAGCCATCGATCAGGATGTCGCTCAGTTCGCGATACAGCTCCTCGCCATTCGCGCCAATGCCCCACGTGTCGTGGTAGGCCTGGCACTCGTCCTCGAGCGACAAATGCTCAAACTTGGCAAAATCGTCGACTGTCACGTCGACTCCGTGGCGGTGCAATAACTCGGGCTGGGCATAGGCCCAGACGGGGGTGCTATTAACCAGTGTGCCGTCGCAATCGAAAATAAAAGCAACCTTGGGAGCGGCGGTATGGGACATAAACGAACCTTTCGATATCAAATGGTAATCATCCTGCTAAAAACGTTTTACCAAACGTCAGCCAAACAATTTTGAAACCCAAATTGGTAAAACTGTCAAGAGTTTTACCACGGCAAATCTGTCAGTGGTCTAAACATGGCGCTCGCCGATTAAAAGCCACCGCAAATCCACTTTCGTTCATAAAAGTAACGTACAGGTGTTATGGTAGTTTCTGCCGAAAGTTCCACCGAGCACGCGAGGTGGAACGAATCATAGAACTATCGCCGTCCCTTCGATTCGTGCAGCCTTGGACCTTTCGCATCTAGTCACCAAGGCAACACGCTGCCGCGTCATGATGGGATCAAACGTGAGCGATACAAAGCTAAAGCCAACGGCTAAAAAGCCCGCAACCCGTAAAGCCGCCCCGCACGCACCGGAGCTCACCAAGGACGATGTCTATCTATTTGGCATCGGCACGTGGGAGCGCAGCTGGGAAAAGATGGGCGCGCACCCCGACACGCAGAACCGTACGCGCGGCTGGCGTTTTTGCGTTTGGGCGCCCGACGTTAAGAGCGTGCATGTCATTGGCGAATTTAACGACTGGGATGAGGAAGCCAACCCTCTGGTGCCCGTGCATACGAGCGCTATTTGGGAAGGCTTTATTCCTGGCGCCGAGCAGGGCCAGCTCTATAAATATCTCATCGAGACCAACGAGGGCGAAAAGCTCTATAAGGCCGATCCGTATGCCTTTAAGGCCGAGTGCCCTCCGGGTACCGCCAGCGTGCTGTGGACCCTGGACGGGTATAAGTGGAACGATGCCGCGTGGCTCAAGCGCCGCGCCGGCCACAACCACATGTCGCAGCCGCTCAACATCTACGAGGTGCATATTGGCTCGTGGAAGCGCCACGGCGATGCGCCGCAGGGCGAGCCGGACGAGTTCGGCAACTACCCCGGCCCCATGGATCCCTTCCCCGCACAGCGCGGCGAGTTCTATACCTACGACGACCTGTCGGTGGAGCTCGTGGACTACGTGCGCGACATGGGCTACACGCATATCGAGGTCATGCCGCTTATGGAGCATCCCTTCGATGGCTCCTGGGGCTACCAGACGACCGGCTACTATGCCGCCACGTCGCGCTATGGCAACCCGCAGCAGCTCATGCACTTTATCGATGCGTGCCACGAGGCGGGCATTGGCGTGATCATGGACTGGGTGCCCGGCGGTTTTTGCGCCGACTCCCACGGCCTTGCCACCTTTAACGGCCACATGCTGTTTGAGCACGAGATTCACCCCAACTGGGGCACGCACAAGTTCGACTTCGCCCGCGGCGAGGTCCGCTCCTTCCTGGTCTCCAACGTGCTGTACTGGCTCGAGAACTTCCACGTGGACGGCATTCGCATGGACGGCGTGTCCAGCATGCTGTACCTCAACTTTGGCATCGACGATCCCGGCCAAAAGAAGTTCAACAAGTACGGTACCGAGGAGGACTTGGACGCCAGCGCTTTTATCCGCCAGGTCAACTGCGCCGTGGAGGCGCACTACCCCGACGTAATGATGATGGCCGAGGAGTCCACCGCGTGGCCGCTCGTGACCTATCCGCCGCAGGACGGCGGCCTGGGCTTCCACTACAAGTGGGACATGGGCTGGATGAACGACACCCTGCACTACATGCAGACCGATTTTCCGTGGCGCCCCGGCAACCACGGCCTGCTCACGTTCTCTATTATGTACGCCTTTACCGAGAACTTTATTTGCCCGCTGAGCCACGACGAGGTCGTGCACGGCAAGTGCTCGCTCATCGGCCGCATGCCGGGCGACTGGTGGCGCCAGTTTGCCGGCCTGCGCACGCTGGCCTTCTACCAGATGACGCACCCCGGTGCCAAGCTCAACTTTATGGGTAACGAGATCGGCCAGTTTATCGAGTGGCGCTACTACGAGTCCATCCAGTGGTTCCTGACCGAGGAGTACGAGACCCACAAGCATCATCAGGCGTTTATCAAGGCGCTCAACCACCTGTACACCGCCGAGCCCGCCCTGTACGAGCGCGGCTACACCGACGACGGCTTTACCTGGATCGATGCGGACAACTCCAAGCAGTCCATCGTGAGCTTTGTGCGCCAGGGCGAGGACGTCAACGACGACCTGGTGATCTTGATCAACTTTGACCCGGCGAGCTACGAGAGCTTCCGCGTGGGCGTGCCGCGCGAGGGTGACTGGGAGGTCATCTTCGATTCCGACCGTCCCGAGTTTGGCGGCAGCGGCTATGCCGGCAAGGAGCCTTACACCTGCTCGAGCGAGCCCTATCCCTGGAACGGGCAGATGGACTCCATCGAGATCAAGGTTCCCGGCCTGGCTGGCGTGGTGCTTAAGCGTCGCGGTCCCAGCAGCTATAAGCCGCCCGTGGTTGAGGAGCCTAAGAAGGCCACGCGTAAGCGCACGTCTTCGGTGAAGCCTAAGCCTGCGGCCGCCAAGAAGGCTCCGGCCAAGGCGAAGGCTACGACGGCGACCAAGGCCAAGGCTGCTGCGAAGCCCGCCGCCAAGAAGCCGGCTGCCAAGAAGGCAACTACCAAGGCCAAGTCAGCTTCTGTTAAGTCGACCGCTAAGGACGCGTAACAAAGCCGTTACCACTGTAATTACCCGCCCCTCTGGGGCGTAGGATGTAAGTCATAACCGTTCCGGGAGAAACATCCCCGGGGGAAAGGAACGTATGAATAAGATCTTCGACAACAAGCAGGAGTTTACCGAGCTCTATCGCGATGCCGTCATGAGCATCAGCGGCAAGAGCGTCGAGGCCGCCAGCGACCTCGACCGCTTTAACGCCCTGGCCAAGCTCGTGGCCGAGAAGGCACGCACCGTTGCCACCAAGAGCGACGCCCGCGCCACCGCCGAGGGCAAAAAGCGCGTGTACTACTTCTCGATCGAGTTTTTGATTGGCCGCCTGCTCGACAACTACCTGCTCAACTTTGGCGTGCGCGACATGGTCGCCGAGGCGCTCGACGACATGGGCTTCGACCTTTCCGTCATCGAGAACCAGGAGCCCGATCCGGCGCTGGGCAACGGTGGCCTGGGCCGTCTTGCCGCATGCTTCCTGGATTCCATGGCAGCCGAGGGCATCGCCGGCTACGGCAACGGCATGCGCTACCGCTACGGCCTGTTTAAGCAGGAGATTGTCAACGGCAGCCAGGTCGAGGCCACCGACGAGTGGCTCACCCACGGCTATCCCTGGGAGGTCCGCCGTCAGGACAAGGCCGTGACCATCAAGTTTGGTGGCCATGTTGAGGGCTTTGAGGAGGATGGCCGCACGTTCTACCGCACGGTGGACACGCAGGACATCCTAGCCGTCCCCTACGACATCCCCGTGGTGGGCTATGCCGGCGAGACCGTCAACAAGCTGCGCGTCTGGGCTGCCGAGCCGGTCGAGGAGCACTTTGACCTTGAGGCCTTCAACCGCGGCGACTATGCCTTGGCCGATGCCGAGCGCGCCGAAGCCGAGGCTATCAGCGCCATCCTCTACCCCAACGACGCCGGCGAGCACGGCCGTCTGCTGCGCCTGAAGCAGGAGTACCTGTTTGTATCGGCCGGCATCTACAGCCTGCTCGACACCTTTGAGAAGGAGCACGGCGAGAACTGGGAGCTGCTGCCGCAGTTTGTTGCCATCCACACCAACGACACCCACCCGGCCATGTGCGGCCCCGAGCTCATGCGCATCCTGATCGACGAGAAGAAGCTCGAGTGGGACGACGCCTGGAACATCGTGACGCAGGTTGTGAGCTACACCAACCACACCATCCTGCCCGAGGCTCTGGAGAAGTGGCCCATCGGCACGTTCTCCAAGCTCCTCCCCCGCGTTTACCAGATCATCGACGAGATCAGCCGTCGTTGGCACGAGTCGTTCGACACTACGCAGGAGGGCTGGCAGGAGCGTCTGCGCCAGACCGCCATCCTGTGGGACGGCGAGATTCGCATGGCCAACCTATCCGTGATCTGCAGCCACAGCGTCAACGGTGTGGCCAAGATCCACTCCGACATCATCAAGAACATCGTGCTCAAGGACTTCTATGCCTTAACGCCCGAGAAGTTCAACAACAAGACCAACGGCATCTCGCACCGTCGCTTCTTTGCCGAGGCCAACCCCACCTACGCCAAGCTCGTGACCGATGCCATTGGCGACGGCTGGCTCAAGGACGCCTTTGAGCTGGAAAAGCTCAAGGAGTTCCAGAACGACACCGAGTTCCTGAAGGCCGTGGGTGCCTCCAAGCGCGCCAACAAGGAGCGTCTGGCCGGCTACGTTAAGGCCGAGACCGGTCTGGTCATTGACCCCAACACCGTCTTCGATGTTCAGGTTAAGCGCTTCCATGCCTACAAGCGCCAGCTCATGAACATCATGAAGGTGATGGACATCTACAACCGTCGCATCGCCGATCCCAATTTCCACGTGACGCCGACGACCTTCATCTTTAGCGGCAAGGCTGCCTCGAGCTACACCTTCGCGAAGGAGACCATCCGCCTCATTAACTCCGTGGCCGAGGTCATCAACAACGACGCCCGCGTCAACGAGGTCATGAAGGTCTGCTTTATCCCCAACTTCCGCGTGAGCAACGCCCAGCTCATCTACCCCGCCGCCGAGATCTCGGAGCAGATCTCCACGGCCGGCAAGGAGGCCTCGGGCACGTCCAACATGAAGCTCATGATGAACGGCGCCATTACGCTGGGCACCCTCGACGGCGCCAACATCGAGATTGCCGACCTGGCCGGCCGCGAGAACGAGGCCATCTTTGGCCTGACCGCTCCCGAGGTCGAGCAGCTCTGGGCATCCAACAGCTACTTTGCGTGGGATACGCTCAACAACGATCGCGAGCGTCTGGGCCGCGTGATGGACGAGCTCAAGGACAACACCTTCGCGGGTCTTTCGGGCAACTTCGAGAGCATCTACAACGAGCTCATGAACAACAACGACCCCGACCTGGTCATGGCCGATTTCCGCAGCTACGTGGATGCGTGGGAAAAGCTCACCGGCAGCTACGGCGACCAGGAGACCTGGAACCGCAAGGCCCTGCTCAACACCGCCTCCTCCGGCTGGTTCTCGAGCGATCGCACCATTCGCGAGTACCGCGACGAGATCTGGCACGCGTAAAGGCGTGCGAGCTCCCTTATGCCAGCACGGCATTACTCGACGGGCGCAACGTTGCGCTGCGCCCGTCGCTAATGGGTTTTAGAACATCGATGACAGAAGGAGAAATCGATGAGTAAGAAAGAATGCATCGCGATGCTCCTCGCAGGAGGACAGGGCAGCCGATTGGGGGCACTCACCCAAAAGATCGCTAAGCCGGCGGTTAGCTTTGGTGGCAAGTTCCGCATTATCGACTTTTCGCTGTCCAACTGCTCCAACTCGGGCATCGACACGGTGGGCGTTCTGACGCAGTACCGTCCCTACCTGCTGCATGCCTATGTGGGCTCCGGCGAGGCCTGGGATTTGGACAGCCGTGACGGCGGCGTGTCGATTCTGCCGCCGTACGAGACGCAGACCGGCGGCGCCTGGTATGCGGGCACGGCCGACGCCATTACGCAGAACCTCGACTACATCAAGGCCAACGACCCCAAGTACGTCCTGATTCTTTCGGGCGACCATCTGTATCGTATGGACTACCGCAAGATGCTCAAGACGCACATTGAGAACAACGCCGACCTCACGGTGAGCGTTATGCCTGTGCCGTGGGAGGAGGCCAGCCGCTTTGGCATCCTGACCACCGACCCCGAGGACGGCCGCATCACCAAGTTTACCGAGAAGCCCGAGAAGCCCGATTCGAACCTTGCGTCCATGGGCATCTACATCTTCTCGGCCGACGTGCTGATCGAGGCGCTCGAGGAGGACGCTCTGGACCAGCGCTCGAGCCACGACTTTGGCAAGGACATCATCCCCAAGCTGCTCGGCGAGGGCAAGCGCCTGTACAGCTACGAGTTCCACGGCTTTTGGAAGGACGTCGGCACCATCGCCAGCTTCCACGAGACCTCGATGGACCTGCTGGGCAACAACCCCGAGTTCGATCTGTTCGACAAGCACTTCCCCATCATGTCCAACATCACCACGCGTCCGCCGCACTACATTGGCCCGGACGGCCGCCTGGACGACTGCCTGGTCTCCAACGGCTGCAAGATCTACGGCACCGCTCGCCACTCGATTCTTTCGACCGATGTCATCATCGAGGAGCGCGCCGTGGTCGAGGACTCCGTGCTGCTGCCGGGTGCGCACGTTAAGAGCGGTGCGCACATCTGCCGCGCTATTTTGGGCGAGAACTCCACGGTCGAAGAGGGCGTGAAGCTCGGCTCTGTCGATACCACCAAGGATACGGCCGTCGTTGGAAATGACGTCGTTATCGGGAAGGGGGAATGATCCGATGATCAATCGCAAGGCCATCGGTTATATCACCGCTAACTACTCTTCGACCTACGGCAGCGTGCTGCTCAAGGACCGCCCTATCGCGTCCGTTCCGTTTTTGGGCCGCTACCGCCTGATCGACTTCCCGCTGTCCAACATGATGAATGCCGGCATTAAGACCGTTGGCGTCGTCATGCCGGGCAACTACCGCTCGCTGATTGACCACGTGGGCTCGGGCAAGGACTGGGGCCTGGACCGCAAGAAGGGCGGTCTGTTCATGGTGCCCGGCAACGCGTATGGCACCACCAAGGGCGGCATGCGCTTCCTGCTGCGCGATATCATCTCCAACAAGACGCTGTTCCAGCGCTCGGACAAGCCCTACGTCGTGATGATGGGCACCAACATCATCTTTAACATGGACCTCAACACCATCATCGACGCGCACGAGAACTCCGGTGCCCAGATGACCGTGGTGTACTGCAAGGCCACGCGCAACGTCGACGACGAGACCAAACTCGAGATTAACGAGAACGGCCGCCTGACGGGTGTGAGCGCCGGCGTCGTGTACGGCGACAACGCCTCTATGGACTGCTGCATCGTCAACCGCGAGACGCTGCTCGAGATCATCGACCACTACCAGGCCGCCGACTATCTTGACCTGCTCGAGGCACTCCAGGGCGACTTTGGCAACATCGACGTGTGCAGCTACGAATACAAGGGCGAGGTCGTGGGCGTGTTTAGCGAGAAGTCGCTGTATCGTCGCAGCATGGACCTGCTCGACCAGACCGTGGCCGACCAGCTCTTCGATCCCGAGCGCCCGATCCTGACCAAGGCTCACGACGTGCCGCCTTCGCGCTATGCGACCGGCAGTCACGCCTGCAACTCGATCATCTCGGCCGGTTGCATCATCAAGGGCACCGTGCGTAACTCGATCCTGTCGCGCGGCGTCGTGGTCGAGGAAGGCGCTTCGGTGACCAACTCGATCATCAACCAGAGCTGCATCATCAAGAGCGGCGCCCGCGTCGAGAATGCCATTCTGGACAAGAACAACGTGGTTCCCACCAACACCGAGCTTCGCGGCACGCCCGAGAACATCCTGGTGCTGGGCAAGGCTCCGTTAACTTCCGACACCACCATCGTACGTTAACGTTGACACCGCAACATCGCTCGTAACATGTAGAATAGCCGCCCGGTTAGCGCCAGGCGGCTATTCTCGAATTGGAACATGGGAGACAATATGGCAGATTCCAGCAAAAAGATGCAGATCGTGTTTGCCTCGGCCGAGTGCGCACCGTTTGTTAAGACCGGTGGCCTGGGCGACGTGGCGGGCTCGCTGCCTGCGGCACTCGTGCGCGCCGGCGCCGAGGTCATCGTGATGGTGCCCAAGTACACCACCATCAAGGACGAATACAAGGCGCAAATGGAGCACTTTGCCGACTTTTACGTGAGCCTGGGCTGGCGCAATGAGTACTGCGGGCTGGAGAAGCTCGAGCGCGACGGCGTCACCTATATGTTCGTGGACAACGAGCGCTACTTTGCGCGCGACTATCCGTACGGCTTCTTTGACGACGGCGAACGCTTTGCGTTCTTCTCCAAGGCCATCACCGAAAGCCTGCAGCACCTGCCGGCCGGTTTTGAGTGCGACATCCTGCACTGCAACGACTGGCAGACGGCGCTGGCGCCCGTGTTCTTGCGCGAGTTCTACCAGGGCCTGCCGCTGTACGACCGCGTCAAGACCGTGTTCTCGATCCACAACGTGGCGTTCCAGGGCCAGTTTAGCGACACCGTGATGGAGGACATCCTAGGTGTGGCGCATATTCCGGCGGCAGCTACGCAGTTGCGTTGCGACGCCTGCAGTATCAACTACATGCTGGGCGCGCTGCACTATGCCGATGCCATCACCACGGTGAGCCCCACCTATGCGGGCGAGATCCAGACGCCCGAGTTTGGCGAGGGCCTGGACGGCGTGCTGCGCGAGCGCTCCTATGCGCTGCAGGGCATCCTCAACGGCATTGACGTGGCGGCCTTTGACCCGGCAACCGACAAGCGCATTGCCGCCAACTACACGGTTGACGACCGTTCCGGCAAGGCCGTGTGCAAGGCCAAGCTGCAGGAAGAGCTGGGCCTCGAGGTTCGCGACGACCGCCCGCTTATGGTGATGGTCACGCGCCTGACGCGCCAGAAGGGCATGGACCTGGTCATGTACGCACTCGACCGCATCCTGTCCGGCGGCGTTCAGGTGGCCGTGCTGGGTACCGGCGACCGCGACTACGAAGACGGCCTGCGCTACTTCCAGGACAAGTACCCCGGCACCATGGCCGCGCGCATCGAATTTGACCCGGCGCTGTCGCAGCGTATGTACGCCGCCGCCGACATGTTCCTGATGCCTTCGAAGTTTGAGCCCTGCGGTCTGTCGCAGATCATCGCCATGCGCTACGGCACCCTGCCAATCGTGCGCGAGACCGGTGGCTTGAAGGACACCGTTATCCCGTATAACGAGTTTACCGGCGAGGGTACGGGCTTCTCGTTTAGCAACTTTAATGGCGACGAGATGGGCGACGCGGTCTTCCGCGCGGCGCGCCTGTTCTGGGATAACCGCGACGCTTGGAACCAGCTGGTCACGCAGGCCATGAGCCAGGACTTTAGCTGGACGCGCTCGGCCGACAAGTATCTGGACCTGTACTTCTTTATGCACCCGGAGATTGAGAGGCCGGCGGCGGTTGCCGACGAGCCTGTGGTTGTGGCTGAGAAGACCGCGGCCGAGCCCGAGCCCAAGGCTGAGGAGAAGCCAGTTGAGGCTGAATCTGAGGTAAAGGTTGAGGCAGCTCCCGAGGCAGAGGATAAACCGGCTGCAAAGCCTGCCGCCAAGAAGACCACGACGCACAAGACGACGGCCAAGAAGGCTACGACGACCAAGGCCGCTGCCACCAAGACCGCTGCGGCAAAGACGACTGCTGCCAAGACAACGACGACACGCAAGCGCACGACCGCCGCTGCCAAGAAGGCCGCCGGGGCCGAGGCTGCCCCCGAGGTAAAGGCCGAGACCGCCGAGGCCAAGCCGGCCGCTAAGGCTCCGGCCAAGACCGCTGTCAAGAAAACGACCGCGACCAAGAGCGCGACCAAGACCACTGCCGCCAAGAAGGCTACGGCAACCAAGTCGACGACCGCCAAGGCCGCTGCCCCCAAGGCAGCCGCAAAGCCGGCCGCCAAGGTCGAGGAGGCGTCTGCCGAGTCCAAGACGAAGGCAACCGTCGAGGCCAAGCCCGCCGCAAAGACCACCACGCGAAAGCGCACGACGACGGCCAAGAAGACCACGACCAAGACAGCCGCCCCCAAGGCAGAGGCTAAAGCCGAGGACAAGCCTGCAGTAAAGGCCGAGCCGGCACCGAAGGCCGCTGAGGTCAAGACCGCTCCGAAGGCTACGGCAAAGACCGAGCCCGCCAAGGAGGCCCCGGTCTCCCCTGCCGCTCCGGCCGAGGAAAAGGCCCCGACCAAGAAGACCTCCGTCCGCAAGGCTACGGCCACCCGCAAGCGCCGCTAGCCCGCAGACGATCTAAAACCTAATCAAAACCCTAAACAAGGGGCGCTCCAACCGGGCGCCCCTTCTCTGTAGATAGTTGGTAAAACGATTTTCTAGGACAACCGTTCGCCGATGGTAAACGGATGTTGTTTATACACCCTGTGTACAACAGATATACTTATATTTTGTGCGTAAAGCCCATGGCCCGCAGGCCGTGATTCTATTGAACTGGACCGTACTATGAGATTGATACACAACAGTCGCCTACCGCAGTTTCGCACTCCGTTTGGCGCTGTAACCACAGGAACTACCGTTGCACTCTCGGTTATTTTGGAGGATGCCGATCCCAACCAGGCAACACTCACCCTACGTACCTGGGTCGATGAAGTCGGCGAGACTCTGATTCCGATGGAGCACGAAGGCGATGGCATTTTTACCGGCGAGCTCAAATGCACTGAACCGTGTCTTGTGTGGTACAGCTTTATATGCAATATCGAGGGCCAGCCCGAGGTTCGCCTGGGCGCGCCGCAGGGCCGCACCGGCGGCGAGGGCGTAACCTACGACTACGCCGAGGTTCCGTCCTTCCAGATTACCGTTTACAAGCACCGCGAAGTGCGTCCCGAGTGGTACGAGCGCGGCATGGTCTACCAGATCTTCCCCGATCGCTATGCCCGCGACGAAAACTGGCGCGAACGCACGCTTGCCGAAGTTGAAAAACCGCGCAAAGGAATCCAGCGCCGCATGGTCGAGGACTGGAACGAACCGCCCGAGTACGAGCGTGCCGAAGACGGCTCCATCAAGACCTGGGATTTTTACGGCGGCTCGCTCAAGGGTATCCAGAATGACCTGCCCCGCATTGCCGAGCTGGGCTTTACGGCCATCTACCTCAACCCGATCTTTGAGGCCGCGAGCAACCACCGCTACGACACGGCCGACTACACCAAGATCGACCCGATCCTGGGCACCGAGCAGGACTTTACCGAGCTGTGCCAGGCAGCCGAGAAGCTGGGCATCTCCATCATCCTGGACGGCGTCTTCAACCACACAGGCGACGATTCGATCTACTTTAACCGCTACGGTAACTATCCCGGCGTAGGTGCGTGGCAGAGCGAGGACTCGCCGTGGCGCGATGCGTTTTACTTCCATGAGGACGGCTCGTATGACTGCTGGTGGGGCGTGGGCAACATGCCCGCCATCAATGAGAGCTCCGAACTGGTGCGCGAGCGGCTCCTGGGCAAGGACGGCGTGATCCGCAAATGGCTACGTGCCGGCGCTCATGGCTGGCGCCTAGACGTGGCCGACGAGCTTTCGGACGATTTCCTGACCGAGATCAAGAAGGCCGTGCTCGCCGAGAAGCCCGACGCGCTGCTGCTCGGCGAGGTATGGGAAGACGCCTCCAACAAGATCAGCTACGGCCATCTGCGTCGCTATCTGCAAGGCTCCGAGCTCGACTCGGCCATGGATTACCCCTTCCGCGACATGGTCATCGGCTTTTTGATGGGCTACAAAAACGCCTACCAGGCAGCCGAGGATATCGAGACCCTACGCGAGAACTATCCGCGTGAGGCCCTGTCTTGCGCGCTTAATCTGCTTTCGAGCCACGACCGACCGCGCATTATCTCGGTGCTCGGCGGCGGCCCCGACGAGTCGCAGCTGCCCGAGTGCGAGCGCAGCAAATGGCGTCTGGACGAGAACGCGATGGGCCTGGCTAAGAGCCGTTTTTGGCTCGCGACGCTCATGCAGATGACGTTCCCGGGCGTGCCCTCGATCTATTATGGCGATGAGTACGGCCTGGAGGGCCTCACCGATCCGGGCAACCGCCGCACCATGCCTAAAAAGGAGGACCTGCACGACTTCGACACGCTCGCGATCGTCAAGAATGCCTCGGCCGTGCGCCGCGCGCTGCCGTTTATGATCGACGGTGAGATCAAGGCCTTCGCGCTCAATGACGAGGTGCTGGCCTACAACCGTACCGGTAAAGACGGCGAGTCCGCGACCGTCATCATCAACCGCAGCCTGCGCAATTCGCATCGCGTGACGATCCCGGCGCTCGGCGAATGCGCGAGTGACGTGATCAGCGGTCACGAGTGTGAGATCCATAACGGTACGGTCACGCTCGATCTGTATCCGCTGGGCTCGTCGATCATCTATCACCATGCCGAGCAGCGCCTGCAGGAGCCGCTCGATCACGGTGCGGGTGTTGTGTGCCATATCACATCGGTGCCGACCGACGACGGCAAGCCCGGCACGATCGGTGCGCCCACGCGTCGCTTTATCGACCATCTGGCCGCCATGGGCATGCGCTACTGGCAGGTTCTCCCCGTCAACCCCACGGACTTCTTCCGCTCCCCATACGCCGGTCCTTCGGCCTTTGCAGGCAATATCGACCTGCTACCCGAGAGCCACGAGGAGCTGGCCGCCGACTTTGAGACCTGGAAGGCCCGCGGCGGCGAGGATGCCGACCCGCTGTACACAGCGTTTAAACATCGCAATGCCGATTGGCTCGAGAAATACTGCGTCTATATGGCCGTCAAAAAGTACTTTGAGGGCGAGTCGCGCCACAATTGGCCGGCAGATGTCGCTCGCTACAACGAGCATCTAATCGACGACAAGCGCTTCCACAACGAGGCCGAGCTTCAGGCGTACATGCAGTACCGCTTTGACCTGGCCTGGTGCGAGCTCATGAACTACGCGCACAAGAAGGGTATCGAGGTTATCGGCGACATTCCTATGTACGTGTCCGACGATTCGGCAGACGCGTGGAGCGAACCCGAGAACTTCTGGCTGTCCGATACCGGCAAAGCAATCGAGATTTCCGGCGCGCCGCCCGACAACTTTGCGCCCGAGGGTCAGGTATGGGGCAACCCGACGTTCCGCTGGGACCACATGAAGCAGAACGGCTATAGCTGGTGGATGGATCGCCTGCGCCGCGCGTTCTCGCTCTACGACCGCGTGCGTCTGGATCACTTTCTGGGGTTCCACAGCTACTTTAGCATCCCCGCCGGCAAGGCCTGCGCCGACGGTCGCTGGCTGGCGGGACCGGGCAAAGACCTGTTCCAGACTGCCTACGACGAGCTGGGTCCGCTCAACTTTATCGCCGAGGACCTGGGCTATTTGACGCCCGGTGTTCGCGCCATGGCTTCGACCTGCGGTTTCCCCGGCATGGACGTGCTGGAGTTTAGCGATTACGACGTCCGTTGCGGCGTGCACCCCACGCCAGGAAAGATCCTGTACACCTCAACGCACGATACGTCGACGCTGGCCGGCTGGTGTACGCGTTCCTTTGCGGGCGGCGATGAACCGAGCGGTGTTGAGGTGGCGGCCAAGCTGATGAGCGACGCGCTGGCAAGCGACGCTCCCCTGGTGATGATGCCGCTGCAGGATGTCCTGGGGCTTGGCGACGACGCGCGCATGAACGTTCCGGGCGTGGCCACGGGCAACTGGACCTGGCAGGCTAACGAGGCGAACATTGCAGCCGCCGAGGGCAAAACCGCACAGCTCCTGCGCAACAACCATAGATTCTGGGGCGAAGCGTGATAAAACCCCCGATATAGGGTACAGTTACAGACGTTTGAATTTTTGCGGGCAGAGTAATCTGCCCGCTTTGTGCTGAAAAGGAAGTATTATGGCGCGCTACGATTACAAGTGCTCGAGCTGCGGCAACGTGTTTGAGGTTGAGCATCCCATGTCCGAGACTCCCGAGGTCGTGTGCCCCAGCTGCGGTGCCCCGGCGGCCAAGACGTTCTCGGCCAGCGGCATTAAATTTGAGGGCAGCGGTTTCTACAACACCGACCAGCGAAGCGGCGGCTCCAGCACCAACGCCACGAGTGGCTGCTGCGCCAACTGCCCGCATAGCCACTAGGAACCAAACAGCCCCGCGATCAGCATCGATCGCGGGGCTGTTTCTTTGTGTCGCAGGTAGCTCTATGAGTTGCGGTGAAATAAGGACTGTTTGGCGGGTAGAGACCGCTATCCAATCCTTATTTCACCGCAACATAGTCATTACTTGTGGACCAAGCGGGCGCAGAAGTGGCCGTCGTAGGAGTCGGCGTTTACTGGCACGCTTTGGAAGAGGCCTCGATCGTTCTGGCGTACGGATACGAGCTTCTTGGCCTGATCGAACTCGGGGAGTTGCAGAATCTGTGCCTCGGAAAGCGGTGCCACGCTAAAGCCGGCACCCTCGGGAGAAGCAAGGAACGCGTCCACGACCTGCGTGTTCTCCTCGTCGAAGACCGAGCACGTCGCATAGATCAGCTCGCCGCCGGCAGCCACGCGCGCGGCGGCTTCCTTGAGCATCGTCAGTTGCAGTTTGGGCAGCTCAACCGCTACATCCTTTTCGGTCAGGCGCCAGGGGATCTCAGGATGACGGCGCATGGTGCCGGTGCCCGAGCACGGCGCATCGATAAAGACCGTGTCGAACTTAACCGGCTTGCCAAGCATGGCATCAAACGACGTCAGTACTTCATCAAGCTCGCAGGCATCACCCGAAACCGTACGAACGCCCTGAATACCGGCCTTGTGCAGGCGAGCGAGATTCAGGTCGCACTTGCGATCATGCAGATCGAGCGCCGTATGCTGACGCTCATAGCCCGCACGCTTGGCCTGGCACATCATCACATAGGTCTTGGTACCACGACCGGCACCAATCTCAAGGCAGCTTCCAGGACGCGTGGCTGCCGTGGCGATAAGCTGTGCGTTGAGATCAGATGCTACCGCGGCAGCACGCTCAAACACGCCCGACGCAACGGTGACCTGCGCATCGACCGGTGCATGACAGCCCGGGAACACGGGTGCCACAAGCTGCGAAATGTACGGATCGGGCTTGGTCGCAAAGGCGTTCTCATGCAGGGCCAGCGGCGCGGGGGCCAGATTGCCGGCAAAGTTAAGCGCACCCTCAGGCGTGTCAAACGAAGCCATAATACGAGCGCACAGCCAACGCGGCAGACCCATCAGGTGCGACAGACGGACCAAGCGTCGCTCAGACTCATCCACATCGGATGCAGTAGCAAAGTCCTCAACGTTGTCCGTGACCTTATGCAGCACGGCATTGGCCAAACCTGAGGCAGACTTAGCTCCGCTGCGTACCAGCTCAACACCCTGACTTACGGCGACGCGGCCAGGCGTATGCAGATAGAGCATCTCGAAGGCCGAGATACGAAGCGCCATGCGAACACGCGGCGCAACCTTTTTAGGCTTATCAAGAAACTGATCGAGCAGCTCGTCCAAAATACCCTGCGTGGCGGCCACACCAAGCGCCAAGCGGGCGGCAAATGCGGAATCACGCTGGTCAATAGCCTTGGCCGATGCGCGAGAGGACAGCACGTCGCGCGCATACATGCCGCGGCGATCGGCCTCCATCAGCACATCGAGCGCAAGCTTGCGCGCGGGGGAAAGCTTGCTCATGACAAAACACCCCACGAAAGATCTGCGCCCTGCAGGCCAGCAGCCCAAGCAGAAGCGGCCATAGCACGCTTACCATCGGGCTTAACCTCGAGCAACTCAACCGAGCCATCGGAAAGACCCAGGTAAACACGCTTGTTCTTAACGTCAACAGCGCCCTCGCCAAGCGAGACATCAGCCGGTGCAGCATCGAGCACGCGCACGGTCTTGCCGGCAATCACGCATCGGGCAGGCGCGGTATCGGACGAGGCCAGCACATGGCGCACGCAATCAAGCGCAGCCATCTGCGGATCCAGACGCATCTCCAGCTTGGAAATCTTGGCAGCATGGGTAACGAGCGCCTCATCCTGTTCAGTCCACACGGCGGTACCATCGGCAAGCGACGGCAGCGTATCGGCCAGCAGCTTACCGCCCAGCTCGCCAAGCTCCATCGTGAGCGCCTCGGCATGCTTACCGGCAACAGACGTAGACGCCTGGGCACAATAAGCGCCGGTATCAACGCCATGTCCAATACGCATAATAGAAACGCCAGCAACCTCATCACCAGCGAGAATCGCACGCTGAATAGGAGCAGCCCCACGCCAACGAGGCAGCAAGGACGCATGAACATTCACAATGCCGAGCGGCGCCATATGAAGAACCTCATCCGGCAAAATGCAGCCATAGGCAGCCACACAGAAAATTTCGGCATCCGCAGCCTCGAGCCGATCGATAACGTCCGGCGTCATACGATTAGCCTCAACAACGGGCAGGCCAAGCTCGAGCGCCTTGGCCTTAACAGGAGAAGGCTCAAGCTTCTTACCACGCCCACGAACAGCATCAGGACGAGTAATAACAAGCGCAATCTCATTCCCAGCCTCAACAAGCGAAACCAGCGAAGGCACAGCAAAATCAGGCGTACCCATAAACACAATACGCATAAAAGTTAGTCTCCTCTCAATAACGAGCCGAGACGGCTACAAAACAAAAGCGTTCCGGGTCGCAAACGCACCCAGTCGCAAGAACAATTCAACAAGAACAAATATACCCAAAACCAAAGAAAGAGCCGCAATAAAAGCAGCTCTTTCAGCAAAGCACCTATCAGCAAAGACGCCCTTCCCTGGCCCGACGGCACCCGGGCGAGACAAGCAGCGTCAACGTAGTCCCCGGGGTGCCCGCCTATATCGTCCCGCGCGCAGTTTCGCAGCGCAGCGAGAATGTTTGAGCACGGGATGATATAGGCGGGCACCCCGGGGACGGACAAACCTACTCCGTCTCGCCCGGTCGAGCGCCGCGGGCCAGGGCGTCCTGGTATTCCTTGACGGCCTTGAGCCTCTGCATGGGCTTGAGTCGCTCAAACATGGTATTGCCGTGCAGATGATCGATCTCGTGCTGCAGGCACACGCAGAACAGGTCGCCCGAGGCCTCGTAGCGAATCAGTTTGGCATCCAGGTCGTACGCCTCGACGACGACATGGTCGGGACGCTCGATCTCGCAGCTAATACCAGGAATGGAAAGGCAGCCCTCGCTAAACGGCACCAGATGGTCGCTCTGCTCCACGATCACGGGATTAATGAGCACGTACGGATCGTAGTCGCTCTTGTCGCTGTAGTCGCAGTCGATGGTGACCAGCTGAATGAGCTCGCCGATCTGCGGGGCAGCCAGGCCGCAGCCGCCGTTCTCGAACATCATCTTCTTCATCTTCTCGGCAAGTGCCTCGATCGCCGGGGTGATCTCCTCGATGACGGCGCACTCCTGGCGCAGACGAGGGTCAGGCGACAGTACGATTCCGTTGGCTTCCATGGCCATCCTTTCGGGTTGTTACATCAAATCATAGGCGTCGACGTCAACGCTCACGCTCACGCCGCGCACGGAGCCCACCTCTTTGAGGCAGGCGTCGATATCATCAGAGACATGGTACCCCACGGGCGACTTCACAAGCAGATGGAAGCGGTAACGGTCCTTGGCTCTCTCGATTACACACGAAGCCGGGCCCAGCACCTGCGGCACGGCACTCCCCGCCCGCAAAAAGTCGGGCGCGGCGGCATGCCAGCGGCGCTTAAGAAGCTTTGCGATACGTCCGATGTAGTTCTGCGCGTCGTCTCGGTTCGCCGACCACACCAAGATGTTGACCAGGCGAACAAACGGCGGGTACAGCGCGTCGCGGCGCTGATCCAGGTCGTAGTCGGTAAAGATCGAACGGTCGTGCTCGGCGACGGCGCGGATGACCGGGTCCTCGGGCAGGTAGGTCTGGATGATAACCTCGCCGGGGCGATCGCCGCGGCCGGCGCGGCCCGCAACCTGCTCCAGCAGATCGTAGGCGCGCTCCCCTGCGCGAAAGTCGGGCAGCTTGAGGGCGAAGTCGGCATTGACCACGCCTACGAGCGTGACCTCGGGAAAATCGAGACCCTTTGCGATCATTTGGGTGCCCAGCAACACGGCACAATCCGCCGCATCGAACTGCTCGAGCAGCTTTTTGTGCGCATCCTTGCCGCGCGTGGAATCGGCATCCATGCGAATAATGGCGACATCCTCGGGAAGCATCTGATGCAGTGCGTCCTCGATCTGCTGCGTTCCCAGACCCATTTTTGCCAGGTAGCGACTGCCACATTTGGGGCATCGGCTCGTGGGCGCGGGATACGGCCGCACGCGCCAAGACGAACCGCAGGTGTGACATTGCAGCGTGTGCGTGCGCTCGTGATATGTAAGCGCGGTGGAGCAGTGATTGCAGGTGGGGACGCATCCGCACTCGCGGCACATCAAGAAAGGCGCAAAGCCACGGCGGTTGTGCAACAGCACGGCCTTCTCGCGGCGCTCGACCACACGCTCCAAGCCCTCCATCAAGGGTTTTGAGAACATGCAGCGGCTGCCATGCGAGAACTCGCGGCGCAGGTCGGCAATGCGGACAGTCGGCAGCACGGCGTGTCCCGGGCGCTCGGGCATCTCGACGCGCGTCCAGGTGGCACCGTTATACATGCCACGGCGGCAGCGGTCGAGAGCCTCGGCCGAGGGCGTGGCGGAGCCCAACACAAGCGGGCAGCGGTAACGCCGCGCCATCTCTGCCGCCACCTCGCGCGCGTGGTAGCGCGGACTGGAACCCTGCTTGTAACTGGTCTCATGCTCCTCGTCGATGATGATGAGGCCCAAGTCGCTGAGCGGGCAAAAGAGCGCCGAGCGGGCGCCCACGACCACGCGAGCGGCACCGCTGGCGACCATATCCCACTGGTCCAGGCGCTCGCCAGCCGAAAGGCGGGAATGGAACACGGCGACCGTCTCGCCAAAGCGCGAGCGGAAGCGGCCGACGGTCTGGGCCGTCAGCGAGATTTCGGGCACAAGCACGCACGCCGAGCGACCGGCCGCGAGCACGCGCTCGATGGCGGAGAGATAAACCTCGGTTTTGCCGGAGCCGGTGACGCCGTCGACCAGCACCACGTCGCCATGAGCGTCCAGACGGGCGCGCTCAATCTGCGCGAGCGCCTGCTGCTGACCGTTGGTGAGTGCGACCGGTGCCTTGCCGCTTGCCGAGGAGAGCGTGGTCTGTTCATTGCAGCCACGCCACGCACGGCGCTCCTCCACCACCACGACGCCGCGTTTTTCGAGCGCCTTGATGGTAGCCGACATGCTGTTATAGAGCAGGTTGAGGTCGCGCGTTGTGACCGGGCCGCACTGTAGTGCCTCGATGAGCTGACGCTGGCGGACCGCCGTTTTGGGAGGCGTATAGTCGAAGCCCTCGGGCGTGAGCATGACCCAGCGGTTTTGGATGGGTTTGACGGCGGGGCGCTCAACGGCCCACACGCCGTCGTCGCCCTTGACCACGCGCGGGCTTCCGCCCGGAGGCAAGAACAGGCGCAGGCACTCGGAAAGCGTCGCAACATACTCGCGGCTCATCCAACGTGCAATACGGGCGGACTCGGCGCCAAAGAGCGGTTTGCTGAGGATAGCCTCGACAGCTTTAATGCGCGCGGGGTCGATGGCGTTGTTGCCCTGCAGGTCGCCCAGCTCAGGCGCAGTGTCGACGATATAGCCCGCGGCGGCACGGTTACCAAAGTGGACTAGGACCGTGGATCCGATCTGCGCCTCGTTAGCAAGGGACCGGGGGATGCCGTAGGCGAATGGCTCGGACAGCGCACGCGTCGGAATGTCCAGGACTACGCTCGCGTAGGCGGCGATGGGCTCAGGTACAGGCTCGGACTTGGCCGGGGCAACAGCAGGCTCGGGCGTGGCCGGAGCCTGCTCCGGTTCCGGCGAACCAAACAGCGACAGTTGCTCGGCCATGGCCCCAGCACCTCCCATCCCATTCGTCTACAGAAATAAGAGCCCCGCTCGGGTGAACGGGGCTCGGATACGTGCGTTTACGCGGCTGCTACAGCGCCATCGTGCGGGCGCGATCGATACGCGCCAAGCAATCGTCGCGGCCGACGAGTGCCATGGTCTCGCCCAACGGAGGGCTCACCATGTTGCCGCAAACGGCGACGCGCACGGCCTGGAACACCACGCGCTTCTTAAGGTCCATCTGCTCGGGCAACGGCTCAAGCGCAGCGTCGATGTTGGCAGCCGTCCACTCGTCCACGCCCTCGAGCGCGGCCTTGGCGGCATCCAGAATGGCACCCATGCCCTCCTTGGCCAGGCCCTTGTTGACGGACTTCTCGTCATACTCGAGCGTCTCGGCCGTGGCAAAGATGGGGGCGGCGACGGTCACGGCGTCGGCCGGCATCTTAGTGCGCGGCTTGACGATAGCGGCAAGCGCGTCGATCCAGTCCTCGCCGTACTCGACGTTGCCCTCGATGAGGCCCGCCTCGTGCAGCACGGGGACCATAATCTCGTCGGCAAACTGGGCGTCGGACATGCCGTTGATGTACTCGGCATTGACCCAGTCGAGCTTCTTGGGGTCGAAAGTCGCGGGGTTCTTGGAGATGCGATCGAGCGAGAACTTGCTGGCCAGGACATCGCGCGGGATGATCGTGGTCTCGCCGTCGAGCGACCAGCCGAGCAGCGCCAGGTAGTTGACGAAGGCATCGGACAGGTATCCCGCGTCGCGGTACTCCTCCACCGAGGTGGCGCCGTGGCGCTTGGAGAGTTTTTTGCCGTCGGCACCCAAGATCATGGAGATGTGGGCGAACGTGGGCACGGGAGCGCCGAGGGCCTCGTAGACCATGACCTGACGCGGGGTGTTGGACAGATGGTCGTCGCCACGGATGACATGGGTGATCTTCATCATGGCGTCGTCGACGACGGTCGCGAAGTTGTACGTGGGCGTGCCATCGGAGCGGAAGATGACAAAGTCGTCGAGCTCCTTGGCGTCGAAGGTCACCTCGCCGTGGACGGCGTCGTGGATGACGACGTCGCCGCGGTCCTCGGGCACCTTGATGCGCAGGACGTAGGACTCGCCGGCCTCGATGCGACGGCGGGCCTCCTCGGGATCAAGATCGCGGCAACGGCGCTGATAGCCCTGGAAGGGGTCCTTGCGCTCCTGCGCGGCCTTGCGGTCGGCGTCGAGCTGCTCCTTGGTGCAGAAGCAGGGATAGGCCTTGCCCTCGTCCCAAAGCTTCTGGGCGGCCTGCTTGTACAGGTCCAGGCGCTCGGTCTGGGCGTAGGGGCCAAAATCGCCGCCCACCTCGGGACCCTCGTCCCAGTCCAGGCCTAGCCAACGCATGGCGCGCAGGATGATCTGCGTGTTCTCGTCGGTGGAGCGGGTGGGATCGGTGTCGTCGATGCGCAGGATGAACGTGCCGCCGTTTGCGCGGGCGAAAGCCCAGTTATAGATAGCGGTGCGGGCGCCGCCGATGTGCAGCTTGCCCGTCGGTGAGGGTGCAAAGCGGACGCGAACGTCTGATGCCATGGATATCTCCTCGATTGCAGGATGGATGTCTAACCGCACCAGTATAAAGCATCAAAGCAACCTCCGCACAAAGGGCACCGACCTACTCATTGGGGACAGACTTAAATGACCAGTCTTTGGGCAACCTGTCGGCACTTAGGTAAGGCTGGTCATTTAAGTCTGTCCCCAATGAGTAGGTGCGGAAAGGGTGTGAATGTTTGATTTACGCGCTATGATGTGCCCTTGCATAGAGAGCCCGGCGGAATGGTAACGGTCGCTGGGACACGTTTTTGAAAGGACAATCATGTCAGAAGAACTTCGTTCCATCCCGCCCCAACACGGGTCTTTTGTTTTTACGTCGGAGTCGGTGACCGAAGGTCATCCCGATAAGATCGCCGACCAGATCAGCGACGCCGTCCTCGACGCAATCCTCGCCAAAGAAATAGAGCTGCAGGAGCAGGGCTACATCGCCCCCAACGGCGTGCCCGCCAACGTGGAGAACGTCCGCTGCGCCTGCGAGACCCTCGTGACCACCGGCACCGTCATCGTCGCCGGCGAGATTCGCACCCAGGCCTACGTCGACGTACAGGAAATCGCCCGCGGCGTTATCCGCCGCATTGGCTACAACCGCGCCAAGTTCGGTTTTGACTGCGACACCTGCGGCGTTATGAGCCTCATCCACGAGCAGTCGCCCGATATCGCCCAGGGCGTCGACGAGTCCTTCGAGACCCAGACCGGCGCGACCACCGACCCGATCGACCTGATCGGTGCCGGCGACCAGGGCATGATGTTCGGTTATGCCTCCAACGAGACCAAGACCCTCATGCCCATGCCGCACTACCTGGCAAGCCGCCTGGCCGAGCGCCTGGCCGCCGTGCGTCACGACGGTACCCTCGCCTATCTGCGTCCCGACGGCAAGACCCAGGTCACCGTGCGCTACGAAGATGGTAAGCCCGTCGAGGTCACGACCATCGTCATCTCCACGCAGCACGCCGCCGAGATTGAGGACATGGGCAAGATCAAGGCCGACCTCATCGAGCACGTCATCACCCCGGTCATGGCCGCTGAGAACATGCCGTGGGACAACGCGGACATCTACGTGAACCCCACCGGTCGCTTTGTCGTGGGCGGCCCCATGGGCGACACGGGCCTCACCGGCCGCAAGATCATCGTCGATACCTACGGCGGCTACGGCCGTCACGGCGGCGGCGCCTTTAGCGGCAAGGACTGCACCAAGGTTGACCGCTCCGCCGCGTATGCCGCGCGTTGGGTCGCCAAGAACGTGGTCGCCGCCGGTCTGGCCGACCGCTGCGAAGTCGAGCTTGCCTACGCCATCGGCGTTTCCAAGCCCCTCTCAATCATGGTCGACACCTTCGGTACCGCACATATTGCCGAGGACAAGATCGTTGAAGCCGTAGGGAAGACCTTCGACCTGCGCCCGGGCGCAATCATCCGCGACCTAGACCTGCGCCGCCCCATCTACGAAAAGACGGCAGCCTACGGTCACTTCGGCCGAGAAGACGCCGACTTCACCTGGGAGAAGACCGACCGAGTCGAAGAACTCAAGGCAGCCTGCGGCCTGTAAGCTAACTCGAAAAGCTACAGCCAAAAACAACGCACCAAAAGAAGTACCGGCCCCAACCGGTACTTCTTTTTTATTTAAACGGTGGTGAAGATGAGCCTACCTGGGACATGGAATAAATCACAGGCCGATAAATTTTGCAGCAGAGCGACTCCAGCCATGTATCCTAAGTTCCGAGGGCTTTGGTATTTGGTCGGTCGCGAGTTCCGCACGAGCCGGAGGCCACTTAATGTGGCCTCCGTGCGAGCCAGGACTGTAGAGCAGGCGACCAAATACCAAAGCCCTCGGAGCGACGGGACAAGTATGCCCCGCCCCTCGGAACGACGGGATAGAACAGGAGCACCCATGGCAGGCAAGCCGCAAACACTAGCTACGACCTCGGCATTCGAAATCTTGGGCCCCGTCATGGTCGGCCCCAGCTCATCGCACACCGCCGGCGCCCTGCGGTGCGCCCAAGTTGCTGCCAGCCTGCTGGAAGGCCGCATCACCAAAGTCACCTTTGGCCTGTGGAACTCCTTCGCCCACACCTACCGCGGCCACGGCACCGACCGCGCGCTCGTCGCAGGCATCCTGGGCCTCGACACCGATGACGAGAACATCAAGCAGGCCTTCGACCTCGCACGCGAGCAGGGCCTCGAATATCACTTTGGCATCAAGGGCGACGACGCCTCCATCCACCCCAATACCGTCGACATCGACATGGTCGACGACACGGGCGCCACGGCACAGGTCCGCGGCGAGAGCCTGGGAGGCGGCAAGATGCGCATCAGCCGCATTAACGGCGTCGGCGTCGACATCTCGGGCATGTATTCCACGCTCTTCGTGGCGCACAAGGACGTTCCCGGCGTGCTCGCCGCGCTCACCAACCTGCTCGCCTTCGCCCATGTAAACATCGCCTTCTGCCGCACCTACCGCACCGAAGTGGGCGGCCAGGCCTACTCCGTCTTTGAGACCGACGGCGCGCCCGACGACACCGTCGTCCCCATGCTCCGCAAGCTCGACAATGTCGATTACGCGACCTTTATCGAGCTCCCCGGTTCTGCCTCGTCGCTCTCCCCCGGCGTCTCGGCTAAGGAGATCTTCGACGACGGCGAGCAGCTGCTCGATGCGTGCGAGGAACTGGGACTCAGCATCGGTGCCGTCATGGCCGTTCGCGAGGCACGTCTGACCGGCGAGGCCCACGCCGTCGCCGCCATGCGCCGCGTGCTCGACGTCATGCGCGAGGAGACAACGGCCCCCATCGCCAATCCGCAGCGCTCGCTCGGCGGGCTTATCGGCGGCGAGGCCAAGCTCGTCGAAGCAACCCGCTGCAACGATTTGAGTGAAAGCCTGATGGGCCCCGTCCAGACCGAAGCCGTGGCCCGCGCCATGGCCGTGCTCGAGCGCTCCGCCACCATGGGCGTGATCGTCGCAGCTCCGACGGCAGGATCCGCGGGTGTCGTGCCCGGCTGCGTGCTGGCGCTCGCCGATCACCTTCAGCTCGACGACGAGCAAGTCATGGACGCGCTCTACTGCGCAGCCGCCATCGGCCTCAACCTCACCACAAGCGCCTGCGTTGCCGGCGCCGAGGGCGGCTGCCAGGCCGAGGTGGGAAGCGCCGCTGCCATGGCAGCCGCCGCGCTGGTGCAGATGCTCGGCGGCACGCCCGAGCAGGCGCTTGACGCCAGTTCCATCGCGCTGAGTAACCTGCTGGGCCTCGTTTGTGACCCCGTCGGTGGCCTCGTGGAGGTGCCCTGCCAAAACCGCAACGCCATCGGCGTGGCAGCGGCCTTTAGCTCGGCACAACTCGCCCTCGCAGGCATTAAGAGCCTGGTGCCGTTTGACCAGATGGCACATGTCATGCTCTCAGTGGGCCACGCGTTGCCGGCCACGCTGCGCGAGACGGCAAAGGGCGGCATCGCGCAGGCTCCGGCCGCACTTTCGGCCTGTGCAAAATGCGGCGTGTGCGGATAGCGGCAAAGAACGACTCAAAGGTGGGACAAATGTCCCACCTCTTTTGAATGCCACCGTTTCCGTACCACAAACAGCAGGGCAATCGCTATAATGCAAGCCCAGTAAAAACACGATGAACCGCAAGGCGAAAATCGAAGGATATGCATACGATGTCGCAAAACGATCGAACTCAACTGATTCCCGATCCGCAGCAGCCGAGCAGGCACGCCGGCGGCGTTCAGTCGCCGCGTCCTATCGCGCCGAGCCACGGTCAGCAGCGTGGTGCGGCAAACGCTTCTCAACGCCCGAACCAACAGCGACAGCAGCGTCAACAACGTCAGCAGCACCAGGCAAACGGCAATGCGCCCAAGCAGCCCCCCACGCACGCTCGAGGCGATCGCGGCCCCGCGCGCAAGTCCGCCGGCAACAATAAGTCGGGCAAAAAGACGACGCTCTTTGTCGTCCTGGGTCTAATCGTCATTGTCTATATCGTAGGCGTCGTAGCATTTTCGCAGGTAGCCTACCCCAACACCACCATCGCCGGCGTCGACGTCTCGTTCTCCAACGCTTCGTCTGCCGCCACCAAGGTCAACTCGGCATGGAAGCACTATAAGCTCACCGTGACAGGCGATGACTTTAGCTGGACCTATCAGCCCGAGTCCGATGAGCCCATTGTCGACGGCGAAGCTGCCGCAAAAGAGATTATCAGCCACAACGAAGCCTTTGTATGGCCGGTCCGCCTTGTGGAATCCTTAAGCGGCAAGACCAAAACAACCGCTACCTCCAACGAAGTCGATCTTGATCAAGACGTCGACCTGTCCATGCTCTCCGACACCTTTGACCAAAAGCAGTTTGAGAAGGATCTGGGCGCCGCCATCGACGAGTTTAACGAGGGCCGTTCGGGCACGTTCGAGGCAAATAGCTCCTATGACGAGCAGGCCGGCAAGTTTACCGTCGAGAAGGCGCGCTCCAACGAAAAACTCAACCGCGAGCATGTCATTAAATATGCCGAGCTCGAGCTTGCCTCGCTGGCCGAGACCGTTGATCTTTCCAAGCTCGGCAACGATGCCTATGAGCCGCTCAATGGAACGCTGACCGATGATCAGATTCAGGCCGCATGCGATGCCGCCAACAACTTCCTGGGCGTCAACGTGACCCTCAAGCTCAACGGCGAGGATGCCGGCAAGGTTGATGGCAGCTCCGTCTTACAGTGGATCAGCTTTGCCGATCCGGCCAGCCCCACGCTCGATACGTCACAGATCAGCAGCTGGGCAGCCGAGCTCGCCAACGGCTTTAATACCGTGGGCTCCACTCGCTGGTGGACGCGCGCCGATGGCAAGCAGTGCGCCGTCGAAGGCGGTGACTTTGGTTGGTCCATCGACAGCAGCTCGCTCGCCAAGCAGGTCGAGGACGCCATTAACAACAAGCAGACCGGAGAAATCGAGATCAAGTACTCCCAGAAGGCCGACACCTTTACCGCAAAGGGAGAGCCCGACTGGAAGGCGTATATCGACGTCGACTTGTCCGAACAGCACGCGCGCTACTATGACGAGAGCGGAAATATCGTTTGGGAGGCCAATTTTATCTCGGGCAAGCCGGGCGAGGACGCCACCCCCGAAGGCGTGTGGCAGATCAACAGCAACGACGGCGGCAGTACCCTGATCGGAGCCAAGGACCCCGAGACCGGTAAGCCCAAATACGAAAGCCCGGTGAGCTACTGGATGCCGTTCGAGGGCAATATGATCGGCTTCCACGATGCCACCTGGCAAAACGACAAGAGCTTCGATAATGCCGAGTCGTACAAGTGGTGCGGCAGCCACGGTTGCATCAACCTGCGCCTGGCAGACGCCAAGGCACTTCACGACTGCATCAAAGTCGGCCTGTGCGTGGTTGTCCACTCGTAGTGCAACGCGCGCATTCCTACAACGTGGAACCGCTGCGACCAATCTAACAGTTCCGAAAGAAACCGTCCTATGCGCCCGCCCCAACCGGTGGGCGCATATAATTATCGAGGTTCTTTCTATAAAGGAGACGCTATGCCGAATGTCCCCACCATCACCCCGGGCGCGGATGATACCGAGCGCACGCCCGAAGATGCCACCGAAACGATTCCTCTGATTACAAACGCGCACACCGACAAGCAGAGCGGACGCACGAACGATACGGTCGAGATTTCCGATGAAGAGGCATATGCCAAGCTCAAGGCAAAACGCGCCGAACGTCGACGCAAAAAGCTGATTCGACGCGGTATTGCCGCCGGCGTCGTAGGTGCCATCGCGCTCATTGCCATTGTCGCTACCCTGGTTCTCAATGCGCAGCCACAGGGAGCTAGCGGGCCTGTGACCGACATGGTGACCGAGGGCACGTTTACCACAACGGTCGAGGCGAAAGGCCAGCTCAAACCCATTTCGTCCTCAGTGGTCTCCCCTTCTGTCGACGGCACGGTCGATTCGATCAACGTGCAGGCAGGCCAATCCGTCAGCGAGGGCGACGTGCTTATGACCATTAAAAACGACGAGCTCGATCGCAACGTTGCCGAGGCGCAGCGTGCAGTTGCAGCCGCCCAGGAAGACCTCACCAACGCGCAGAAAGCCGCCGCTGTCGCGCAGGCCACCCCAACGACGGACGTCGATGGAGCTTCCGCAGCGGCTGGCGTCTCTGACGCATCAGCGGACACGAACGCCGTATCGACCGCGCAGCGCAGCCTCGCTTCGGCCCAGGCAAACCTAGACCAGGCGAACGCCAAGGCCGCCAGTCGCACGGTCACGGCCCCGAGCTCGGGTAGCATCGTGGAGCTTAACGCCAAGGTGGGCGCCACGGTAACAGGCGGCATGATCATGGGCGAAAGCGATACGAGTGGCGGCAAGCAGTGCATGCAGATCGCCGACCTATCCAAGATGAAGGTGACCGTGCAGGTGGGCGAAAAGGACATCGCCAAGATCGCCGTTGGGCAGAGCGCCAACGTCACGTATCCCGCGTTTCCCGATATCGTGAGCCAGGGAACCGTCACGGCTATCGCGTCGGTGGCAAACTCCGACGCCGCCAACGGCGGCGGCAGCGTGACCTTTAACGTCGACATCCTCATCGAGGCGCCCGACGCGCGCCTGAAGCCGGGCATGACGGCCGAGGTCTCGGTGGTGACCGAGCAGCTCGACGACGTGGTGATGGTGCCGACGATGGCGCTCATGACCGAAGACGGCGAACACTATTACGTCAACGTGGCAACCGATGACGAGGGCAAGCAAACCCGCCGCGTCAAGGTGACCGTCGTGACGCAAAACGACAACGAAACCGTAGTCGGCAAGACACAGGTCAAGCGCGACGACCAGGGCAACGAGATCAACCCCAACGTGCCGGTTACCAAGCTGCGCGATGGTGACGCCCTCGTCATGGACACCGGAGCGGACGCAACGGCTGACGGCGGCTACAGCGCGGATTCGGGCAGTATGTCTGCCGATGAGGACATGTAATGCGTCCCGTTATCGACATCCGCAACGTGCACCGCATCTTTGAGAGCGAGGCAGGTTGCGCCCACATCCTGCACAACGTGAGCCTGGCGGTAAATCCCGGCGAATTCGTCGCTATCACTGGCCCCTCGGGTTCGGGCAAATCAACGCTCATGAACATCCTAGGCTGCCTGGATAAGCCGACGGCAGGCGACTATTACCTGCAAGGGGTCAACGTGGCCGAGCTCGATGATGACGAGCTCACCGAAGTTCGCGCCCTGAGCATTGGCTTTGTCTTTCAGAGCTTCAACCTGCTGCCGCGCCTGTCGGTTATCGAAAACGTCATGCTGCCGCTGGCCTACACCAATGTGCCCCGTAGCCAGCGCGAAATGCGCGCCGTGCACGCGCTGCAGGCCGTCACGCTACCGGTCGACCACTGGGACCACCGCATATCCGAGCTCTCGGGCGGCCAGATGCAGCGCGTCGCAATCGCGCGTGCCCTCGTCAATGACCCGCCCATCATCCTAGCCGATGAGCCAACGGGAAACCTGGACTCCGCTACTGGAGCGCTTGTGATGGAGACCTTCCATAAGCTCCAGAAGTGCGGCAAAACCATCGTGCTTATCACACATGACCCCGGCATCGCCGCCGAGGCTGACCGTGCCGTGACCATCCGCGACGGTCGCATTCACGACGGCGCGTATATTCCACATGCACCGCGGACCCTACGCAGCGCTGTAGATAACCTGCCCATGATTTCCGCCTCCGCCAACCCGCCGAAAGGAGTGGTGGCATGAACGCCCGCGATCTCATCCAGGAAGCCCTTCACTCGCTCGAAGCCAACAAGGGGCGCAGCCTGCTCACCATCCTGGGCATTGTCATCGGCATCGCCTCGGTTATCGCCATGACGTCGCTCATCAGCGGCATCCAAAACAGCCTGGTCAACAGCCTAGGCCTCAATGCAGCTCGTATGGTTCAGATCTATTCGTCGCAAGAACTCACCGATTCTGACGTTCAGAAGCTTCAAAAACTGGTGCCGCAGATAGAGCAGATCGGCATTGTCGACAGCGCTTATACCGAGTACAAGACCGGCGATAAAAGCTATACCGTCATGGCGCAGGGTGTCGATAGCGACATGCTCGACGCCGTGGGGGCCAGCAAGCTCGTTGCGGGGCGTACCTATTCCCAGGCCGAGTCTCAATCAGGCTCGCGCGTGGCGCTCATCAGTCGCGGCGGAGCCGATCAGCTTTACGGCAACGAACAGGATGCGCTGGGGAAAACCATCAAGGTGTCCAACGGCGAGGTGCAGATTGTAGGCGTGATTGATGGCGTGAGCGACTCCATGAGCTCGCTCACGCTGTATATGCCACGCGAAACCATCTCCGGGCTGTTTGGCGACGAGAATCCTTCATTCCCCAGCGTGACGGCACTTGCCGCCGAGGGCACAGACATGGACGAGCTTTGTAAGACCATCGAGTCCAAGGTGCGCGCAATGAAGGGCATCGCGGAGGATGATGAGTACGACAGTGTATCGGCGACCTCCATGAAAAGCGCCATCGATGCACTCAACTCCTTTATGGGCGCGTTCTCGCTCATCATGGGCGCTGTCGCCAGCATCTCGCTGCTTGTCGGCGGTATCGGCATTATGAATATGATGCTCACCAACGTGACTGAGCGCATCCGTGAGATCGGCATTCGCCGTGCCCTGGGCGCAAGTCGTCGCGATATCACCGCGCAGTTTTTGGCCGAGTCCTCGGCGCTGTGCGTCACCGGCGGACTGTTGGGTGTCCTGATTGGCTATCTGCTGGCATGGGGACTCACGTTCTTTGCCGCAAGCTCGGGCATCATGAGCGAGTTTGGAGCTACCGGGACGATCACGCCAAGCTTCTCCATTACAACAGTGTTGATCGCGTTTGCCGTATCGGTCGGCATCGGCGTAATCTTTGGCTTCTACCCCGCTCGCCGTGCAGCAAAGCTCGACCCGGTGGAATGCCTACGCTACCAGTAAGCCACCACCAACAAGTTGCGGTGAATTAGGGACTGAATATGCTATTTAGCAGCAAAAACAGACGCTATTTCACCGCAACTTATTGAAGGGCTGCTTGCGCCAGTTCCGGGCGTCGTCCTCGAGCTATTGACGGATGACGGTCTTGTACGGTTCGAGCTTGCTCGGGGCGCTCCTCCTCGCAGGCGGGAGGGCACGCATGCGAGGCGAGCGCCTAGCGCGCGAACTCCCGTAAGAGCGCGTCTTCCACTTCCCGAAGCGAAAGGGCCCCGCCTCCCTCGGCGGGACGGGCGACCACGATACAGCGCGCTCCCACGTCGCGCGCGGAGGCGATCTTCTCGGCCGTGCCGCCTACGGTTCCCGAGTCCTTGGTCACAAGCCACTGGGCGCCCACCTGCCGAAGCATCGCCTCGTTGAGCTCGCGGGTGAAGGGCCCCTGCATGCCGATGACGTGCGACGGCGAAAACCCCGCGTCGATGCACTTCGTTATAGCACCGGGCAGCGGGAGCACACGCACGAAGAAGCGCTCCGCGTAATCGGCGACGCGCGTGTAGGGAGCAAGCTCCTTGCTCCCCGTCGTGAGAAGCGCGCGACCCGGGTTCTCGGAGAGAAAGCGCGCCGCGCAGGCGATCGACGCGACCGAGACGACGCCTTTGGGCAGCGCCTCGACCGGGCGTGCAAGGCGCAGACATCGTGCACCCACGGCGAGCGAAGCGGCCCGGATGTTGCCGCTTGCGAGCGTAGCGAAGGGGTGCGTGGCGTCGACGACGATGCGCGCGCCGGAAAGCTCGCGCTCCATGTCGGCCTCGTCGAGCCTGCCCGCATGCACCTCGATGCCCGGAAGCTCGCCCAAAAGCTCGCCTCCGTACTCGGTTGCCGCGTAGGCACGGGCGGGGATGCCCACACCGCTCGCCCATTCGCACAGAAGGCGGCCCTCGGTGGTGCCGGCGAAGATGCGCAGCGCCGGCGCGGATGTGACCGCCGTCACTTCGGGCCGCCTGGGCGCGTGATCTGGTAGAGCAGCGCGTTCATGATGGCGGCCGCCACGGTCGAGCCGCCCTTGCGACCCCTCGCGACGATGGCCGGCACGTGTCGCGCGAGTAGCTCCTCTTTCGCCTCGACCACGTTCACAAACCCGACCGGCACCCCAACGACGAGCGCAGGCGCGATCGTCCCCGCGTCCATGAGCTCGGCGAGGCGCAGAAGTGCTGTGGGAGCGTTGCCGACGGCCACGATGAGCGGACCCTCGATGCCGCAAGCTTTGTCCATGCTCGCAACGGCGCGAGTCGTACCCGTGGCGCGCGCAGCCGCGGCGACATCAGGGTCGGCCATGTAGCACACGGCCTTGCAGTCGAGCTTCGCGAGTGCGGGCTTGCTTATGCCTACGAGCGCCATGTTCGTGTCGGTGAGCACCGTGGCCCCTGCGCGCAGTGCGTCGAGCGCACAGTGCGCGGCGTCATGGGTGAACACGAGGGAATCGGCGTACGAGAAGTCGGCAGTGGTGTGGATGACGCGCTTCACGACGGGCTCTTCGAGCGGCGGGAACGTGCGGCCGCCGAGTTCTTCGGTGATGATCTCGAAGCTGCGCCGCTCGATGTCGCCGGGCGCCATCTCCTTGGAATCCATCTAGTACTCCACTCCTTCCCTTGCACATATCCCCTGCTCGTAGGGGTGTTTCTCGCACCGCATCTCGGTTATGTAGTCGGCCTTCTCCACGATCTTGCGGGAAGGCGTGCGCCCGGTGAGCGCTACTTCGACGCCGCGCGCGGACATATCGAGCGCGCGGTCCATGAGCGCCTCGTCGACAAGCCCCTTCGAAAGCGCGTCGAGCGCCTCGTCGAGCACGAGCAGCCCCTCCTGCGCGCCCTCGAGCTCGGCGAGCGCGGAAGCGAGGTTCCCATCGTGCAGCTCGCGCGTCGCGGCAAGTTCTTCCGACGTCATGGACCAGGTAAACTTGTCCGACGCCTTCCCCGCGAACACGGGCAGGCCGAAATGCTCGGCGAGCAGTCGCGCCTCCCCGCTTTCGCCGTCTTTCAGGAACTGCACGACGACGACGCGGCGGCCTGCGGCGAGCATGCGAAGGGCGAGGCCCATCGCCGCCGTGGTCTTGCCTTTGCCGTCGCCATGATACACGTGGATCATACGCCCTCCTCGATAATGCGGTAGACATACTCCATGTCGAGCGCCCCGCGCACGGAGTCGGCCAGGCGGTCGAACTCGCGCGCACGGTGATCGGCCGCGGAAGCCGCGCCCGCAGCACCCACGATACTCTCGGGCAGGCCGCGCATGCGCGCGAGCGAGCGCGCGAGGGCGAGCGCCACCCCCGGTTCGTCAAACAGGCCGTGGAGATAGGTTCCGAACACGTTTCCGCAGGCCGCGCCTTCTGGTTTGCCGCCAATCGTGCCCGCAGGGGCGCAGGAGACGGTCGTTTCACCGTCGTGAATCTCGTACCCGCGCGCCGTCATGCCGTTCCACACCGAGAACGCGCCTTGGGCGCCCGTGATGCGCAGCTCCGACTGGGCGAGGCGCTTTTCCTCCTTGAACACCGTACTTGCAGGAATGAGCCCGAGCCCGCGCGCGGTGCCAGCGCCTTCCCTGCCGTGCGGGTCGGAAAGCTCGTCTCCCAAAAGCTGGTAGCCTCCACATATGCCGAGCACCGGCGTGCCCGCGCCCGAGAGCGCGCGTACGCAGGCTCCGATGCCGCTAGCCGCAAGCCAGCGCGCATCGTCGAGCGTGGCCTTCGAGCCGGGGAGCACCACCAGGTCGGGTCGGCCCAGATCGGTCGACGAGGAAACGTAGCGCACGCCCGTGCCGGGCACGCGCGAAAGCGGGTCGAAGTCGGTGAAGTTCGACAGATGCGGAAGGCGCACGACGGCGACGTCGATGACGCCGCGCGCCTCGCGGGCAGTTAGGCGCGGCGCGAGCGAGTCCTCGTCGTCCAGGTCGAGCGTAAGATACGGCACGACCCCCACGACGGGAACCCCGCACATTTTCTCGAGCGGAGCCAAACCCGGGCGCAGGATTTCCACATCGCCGCGGAACTTGTTCACCACAAGCCCCCGCAAAAGCGCGCGGTCCTCGGGCGCAAGGAGCGCGACCGTGCCGTAGAGCTGGGCAAACACCCCGCCTGGGTCGATGTCGCCCGCGAGCAGCACGGGGGAGGACACGGCGCGCGCGAGCCCCATGTTGACGATGTCGTTTTCGGCAAGGTTGATTTCGACGGGACTGCCGGCGCCCTCGATGACGATGACGTCGTTTTCCTCCGCGAGCGAATCAAACGCCTCCAAAATCTGCGGCATGAGCGCCTTCTTTCGCGCGAAGTAGTCCCTCGCAGCGAAGGCTCCCTGCGCCTTGCCGGCCACGATGAGCTGGCTTCGGTGATCGCTTTCGGGCTTGAGCAGGATGGGGTTCATGCGCACGTCGGGCGCGATGCCGCACGCCTCGGCCTGCATGATCTGAGCGCGCCCCATCTCGAGCCCGTCGGCCGTGACACCGCTGTTGAGCGCCATGTTCTGGCTCTTGAAGGGAGCCACGCGCAGGCCGTCCTGCGAAAGCACACGGCACAGCCCCGCCGCAAGCAGGCTCTTCCCCGCGTTCGACATGGTGCCCTGGATCATGATGGGCTTCGCCCTACCCACGGGTATCGACCTCCTTCGCCGAGCCTCGGCCATCCGCGCCCGCCATAGCGCCGCTGCAAGAAGCGCCGCCCCGTTCGTCGGGTTCGCCTTCGCCCGATGCACCTTCCGCCCGAAGCGCGCGGCTGAACGCCATCGCAAGCCGGGCATTCTCCTTGTGCGTGCGCACGGCGACGCGGCACCAGAAACGGGACAGTATCGAAAACGAGTCGCACGTGCGGACCAAAACCCCCTGTTTATACAGGCGCTCGGGGATGTCTTTCGCCGGCGTGCGGACTAAAAGGAAGTTCGCATCCGACGGCACGACGGAAAGCCCGAGCGAGGAGAGCTCGTGGGAAAGCCACGCTCGCTCGCCCGCCAATACATCGCGCGTGCGCGAGACGTATTCGACGTCTTCCAGGGCGGCGATGCCCGCGGCCTCGGCGACCGAGGAGACGGGCCACGCCTGCCCCGCCCGACGAATCTCCTCGATGAGTTGGGCGTTTCCGCTGATCAGATACCCCAACCGCAACCCTGCCATTCCGTAGAGCTTGGTGAACGCGGAGAGCACGGCCACATGGTGCGAACACGCGGCGCGTGCGGCCACGCTCCTTTCGCGGGCGTCGGGCGCAAATCCGAGGAAGCACTCGTCCACGACGAGCAGCGCGCCCACCTGCTCGCAGCGGCAAGCCGCGGCATCGATCACGCGGGGGTCGACGAGGCGCCCCGTCGGGTTGTTCGGATTGCAGAGGTACGCCACGTCTCCTGGCCCCTCGATCGCGCGGGCGAAGGAGGCGGGCACGTCGAAGTCATCCGCCTCGGAGAGCGGGAACTCCTGCACGCATGCACCGTAGTACGATGCCGCCTCCGCATATTCAGAGAACGTCGGCGCGCACACGACGATGCGTTTCGGGCGTACCGCCGCGGCGAGCCGCCAGATGATGTCAGACGCGCCCGCGCCGCAGACGATAGTATCTTCGGGAATGCCCTGGGCGCGCCCTAGGGCGCGAACGAGTGCGAGGCTTTCCCTATCGGGGTAGGCGTCGATTCGAGAAAGCGCCTTGCAAGCTGCGGCGACGGCGCGCGGCGAGGGGCCTGCCGGATTCACGTTCACCGAGAAGTCAATGAGGTCGGAGGCGCCCCCTTCGCAAGCGATGCCGAGCGATTGCGAGCTGCCCCCATGCGTACGGGCGCGCAGGATTCCCCCGGCATCCTGGGGCGCGGCGTGGTCTTCCCTCATGCCATCGCCCCCACGGCGAGCACGACCGCCGCGCGCGCGGCGCCGAAGACGACGAGCGCGCATACGGACGCGGCGAGCATGAGCCTTGTAGCCCGTGCGATGTCGCCCCACTCGATTTCGCGGGACGCGTCGCCTATCGTCGGTTTCTCAACGAGCTTGCCGAAATACACCGCGGGTCCCGCCAGGCGCAGCCCGAGCGCGCCCGCGCACGCTGACTCGGTCTGCGCCGCGTTCGGGCTCGCATGGCGACGCCTGTCGCGGCGCCAGATGCGCGCCGCCCCGCGCGCGTCGAGCCCGACGATCGGGCACACGGCGATCATGAGCAGGGCCGATAAGCGCGAGGGAATCCAGTTCACCGCATCGTCGAGGCGCGCCGAGGCGCAGCCGAAGTCGATGTAGCGCTCGTTTTTGTAGCCTACCATGCTGTCGAGCGTGTTCACCGCCTTGTACGCCATGCCCAAGGGCGCACCCCCGATCATAAGGTAGAAAAGCGGCGCGATGACGCCGTCGCTCGCGTTCTCCGCCACGGTTTCCACGGCGGCGCGCGCCACGCCCTGCTCGTCGAGAACAGACGTGTCGCGTCCAACGATGAGCCCAACGGCTTCGCGCGCCGCGACAAGGCCGCCCTTCGAGAACGCGCGGACCACGGCCAGGCTCTGGCGGCGCAGCTCGCATGCCGCGAGAATCTGATAGCTCGCCCATGCCTCGGCCACGAAGCGCAAGCCGGAGTGAACCATGCCGCAAAGATGCAGGATTCCCCAGGTCAAAAGCCCACACGCAAGCGGAAGCGCCACGGCGAGCACAAGCCCTGCGGCGCGCGTGCCCGCTGACGTTTGCGGGAATGCGCCCCGCAGGCGGCCTTCGGCCCACGTGATCGCGCGCCCCATGGCGACGACGGGATGGGGAAGCCAGCGCGGGTCGCCGAAGGCAAGGTCGGCCGCGAACCCGGCGGCGACGGCAAGAATGGTCATCACCGGACATCGCCCCCCGAAGCGGGGCGAACGTCGAGAAGGCAGCGCCCATCCCAGGTGGCGGCCCATGCGCCGCCCGGCTCGGTATGCACGTCGAAGTATCCCATTTTCGGGACAGCTAGCTCGGAGAGCAGCGCTTTCACGGTACCCGCGTGAACGACGAAGACGATGCGCCCACTCCCCTGGGCGCGCTCCGATTCGCACGCCTCCCGAAACGCCGCGACGACGCGGCGGGTGAAATCGCTCTTGCCCTCGCCATGCGGGCAGCGCGTCTCGCACCAGGAGTCTACCCAGGCGCGGTAGCGCGCATCCTCTTTAAGCTCGGCGGCGCTTCGCCCCTCGAAGTCACCGAAATCCATCTCGCGCAGACCGGGGCACGCCATAAGCTCCGCGTTCGGGAAGAGGATGCGCGCCGTCTGGTCGGTGCGAGCCATGCCGCTCGTGATAACACGGTACACGTCAGGATCGCACGCGAGGTTGCGCAAAGCGCGCTCGCCCGCGCTCGACAGGGGCTCGTCGGTGCCCGCCCCGCTGTAGCGATGGTCTTCCGTGCCCGCCGTGGCACCATGGCGCACGAAGACGACTTCCAAAGGCGCGCCCACGCCCTGCGTCCCTCGAGGCGCATCGGCAAGGTTTCCTTTGATGACCTGGGGAATCCCGCACGTCATGCGCACGACGACGTCGGCGCGCGCAGCGAGCGCGCATCCCAGGCGCCCCGCGCGCTCGCGCCATTGGGCGTCTTCCGCACGCATGGGGACGACCCCCGAGCCGACCAAGGACAGAATCACTGCGTCGAAGCCGATCAGCCGCTCGAGCGCCCGGTCAGCGTCGAGCGCGCGTACGAGTTCCTCAGCACGGTACGCGACGCGGCCGGCAAAAACCGCGGGCACGCCGCCCTCCGCAAGCTGCGCCGCGTCGACGAAATCGTCCGCCGCGAACCCGAGTTTTTCGCGCACGAAGGTCCTCTTCCCCGAATGCGCGCCACCTACCACGAGAATCATAGGAGCATGCCCCCCGCCACCAGCACGGCAAGCATCGCGAGCTCGGCCCATTGCAGAAACCATCCGGCCAAATCCCCCGTCACCCCGCCGAAGCGGGACAGGGCAACATGGCGGTACCACGCGAGCGCCAAAAGCCCCGCCACCGCCATAAGGACGCCGACGGCCTGAGCGCACGCGACCATCCCTGCAGCCGAAGCCGCAGCGAAAGCGCAAAGCGGCACGACGATCGCCGCGCGCTTCTTCGAAGGCGAGAGCCCCGCAGCCATGCCGTCCGCCCGCGCGGCAGGCCAGCATTCAACGGCGAGCCCCGAAAGCGCACGGGAGAACACGAGCGAGCACAGAAGCGCGAGGAACGCCCCCGCCGTAAGCGGCAGCGCGGTGAACAGGGAAAACTGCAGAATAAGGTACACGACAACACCGATGACCCCGAAGGCGCCCGCCCGCGGGTCGTGCATGATCTCGAGCTTTCGCTCGCGCGGGGCCCAACTTGCAAGCGCATCGGAGGTGTCGCAGAGCCCGTCTAGGTGGATGCCTCCCGTCACCGCCACAGGCAACGCCACGAGCACGGCCGCGACGATGGTCGCGGGCACGCCGAGCAGGTTCGCCACGTGCCCCCACGCCGTCATGAGGAAGCCTTCCGCAACGCCCACCAGGGGAAACGCGGCAAGCGCATGGGTTGACCCGAAATCGGTCCAGGCCGATTTCGGGACGGGGATGCGCGAGAACGTTCCGAACGCCGCGCCGATTGCCTCTGCTATCTTCACCTTGTAGGTCCTTCGCCTTTCATCCACACGGGAATCCCGCATACCACTTCGACTGCGCAGTCGGCCAGCGCCGCCACGCCCGCGTTCACGCGCGCGAGCGCGCGCCTCCATACCTCGGTCCCCTCATCGTAGCGCATCCCATCGGCGAACACGTCGACGGTGACCACCACCGTATACGCAGCGGCCTGAGCAAGCCGTTCAATGCCTCCGAGCACCTCGCGCGCCACAGCGTCGGGGTCACGTGGGGACAAGCCGCCTTCCGCGAAAAGCTCGTTTGCAACCAGGTTGCCCACGTCCTCCAAAAGAAGCGTGCAGCCGCGCGGAAGCCCGGGCACTGCGGCGCCTACGTCACGCGTGCGCTCGAGGGTGGAAAACCCCTTGCCCTCGCGCAGCGCCCGATGGCGCGCGATGCGGCGGGCGCCCTCTTCCCCGAAGGGCTCCATCGTTGCCAGGTACACGCGGGGGCCGTCGTGCCCGAGGCACAGGGACTCGGCATAGGCGCTCTTGCCGCTCGCGGCGGCGCCGATAACGAACGTCACCGTCATTTCCCAGCCTCGAAATGCTCGTAAGCAGCCATGCCAGTCGCCGTGAACGTCTTCCCATCCCGGTACACGCGCAGCGCCGAATCCAGAAGGGGCAGATACGCCATGGCGCCCGCGCCCTCGCCCAAGTGCATGCCTGCGACGAGGGGTGCCTTTATGCCGAGCTCGCGAAGGAGCTCCTGGCTTGCGGGTTCGCTCGATGCGTGGGTGCCCACGAGGTAGCCCAAGGCGTTGGGGCAAAGGCGCACCGCGCACAGGGCCGCCGTGCAGGATATGACCCCGTCGAGGAGCGCCGGCGCCTTCGAGGCCGCGGCCCCCAGGTAGAAGCCGCACATCGCCGCGATGTCGAAGCCGCCCACCTTCGAGAGCACGTCGATCGGGTCGGCGGGATCGGGCGAGTTCGCGTCGATAGCGCGCTCGACCACGTCGCGCTTGCGCGCGAGCGAGGCGTCCGAGAGCCCCGCGCCGCGCCCGACGAGGCTCCGCGCATCCGCCCGGATGAGCACTGCGGCCACCGCCGCCGAGGTGGTCGTGTTGCCGATGCCCATCTCGCCCGCGGCGAGAAGGCGCACGCCGGCGCGGGCGAGCCCGCACGCGACGGTGATTCCGACCTCGATCGCGCGCACGGCCCCATCGCGAGACATGGCGGAGCCGTGCGCGATGTTGCCGCTCCCCCGCCGCACGTTCGCGCGCACCATGCGCGCGTCTTCTATGCCCCGGGCCATACCCACGTCGACGGGCACGACCTCGGCACCCGCGAACGCCGCCATGCGGCAGGCGCTCGTGGCCCCCTCGCACATGTTGCGCGCGACGGCTCGCGTCACGTCTTGCCCGCTTTGCGACACGCCCTCGGCAACGACCCCGTTGTCGGAGAAGAATACCGCGAGCGCACGGGGGAACTCGGCCACCTCGGCGCTCCCCTGAGCTGCAGCGATACACGCGACGGCATCTTCAAAGTCGCCCAATCCCCCCAAGGGGTGCGCGATGGAGTCCCATGCGGCGTACGCGGCGGCGCGGGCGCACTCGTCTGCGGGCGCGATCCGGGAGAGCGCGGCTTCGAGCACGGCGCCCGGCGCCGACGAGAACGCGCGCTCGACTTCCTCGCGGATGCTGGCAAGCGCGGTTTCGGTTGCTTCAGCCATGCCGTCTCCTCTCTGCGAACGACGCTGCGGCAGACGCGAACGCACGCGCAACGTCGGGGTTCGCAGGATAGTACACATGCGGGAAGCCCGCAACCAGGGACGGGGTGGTCGTCATGCACGGCCAGCCCTTGTCGCGCCGGGGCTTCTGCGCCCAGAAGTCGCCGCCCGGGCAGGTGGACTGCCAGTAGTGGAACTCGTGCGCGCGGATGCGTGTGCCGCACGGCCCGTAGAGCCCGTCGCGTTGGGAAGTGAGCTCCACGTACCCGAAATGGGACAGCCTTCCCCCGTTCTCGCTTGCGCCCTCAAGGGCGCCCGCAACAGGCCAGCGCCGCCCCTCGCTATCGGAGATTTCGCGCTGCAGGTACAGAAACCCACCGCATTCGGCGACCGTCGGCATGCCGGATTCAACCGCGCGCCGCATCGCCTCGCGCATCGGCGCGTTCTCGGAGAGCTGCCGCGCATGGAGCTCCGGGTAGCCGCCCCCCAGATAGAGGGCGCTTGTCCCCCGGGGCAACTCGCTATCACACAGGGGGCTGAAAAAGGCCAGCTCGCAACCCAGGTCCTCGAGCGCGCGCAGGTTCTCCTCGTAGTAGAACGAGAACGCCTCGTCACGCGCGACGGCGATGATGGGCCGCGCTCCCGCGATCGGCTCCAACCGGTAAGGATCCTCGCGGATATCGGGTGCCGTCGCCGCTATTTCGAGCAAGCGGTCGACGTCGACGCTCTTTTCCACCAGCTCGGCCATCTTGTCGATGCGCGCGGAGAGCTGCTCGACCTCGTCGGCGGTCACAAGCCCCAGATGCCGGCTTTCGAGCGAGAACGCCACGTCGGCGGGGATATTGCCCAAAACCGCGACGCCCGTGTGCTTCTCGATCGCAGGCTTCGCGTAGGCGCAGGCAGCGGCGCTCGTCTTGTTCAGCACGACGCCGCGCACGTTCGCACAAGGCAGGAACTCGGCGATGCCGCGGATTACGGCGGCGAGCGATAAAGACGCCCCGCGCCCGTTCACCACTAAAACGACCGGCGTTTCCGTGTCGCGCGCAACCTGGTAGCTGCTCGCGTCGGCCACGCCGGGCGCCATGCCGTCGTAGAAGCCCATGACCCCCTCGAGCACCGCGACATCCGCGCCCGCGGCGCCGCGTGCGAGCAGAGCGCGCAGCGTCGGGGCGTCGGTGAAGAAGCCGTCTAAGTTGCCCGAGCGCGCGCCCACGACGCGACGATGAAAGAGCGGATCAATGTAGTCGGGGCCGCATTTGAAGGCCGCACATGCAAGGCCGCGGCGCGCGAGCGCGCGCAGGAGCGCGCACGTAACGACCGTCTTGCCGCTCCCGCTCGAGGGCGCAGCGACCATGAAGCGCGGGATGGTCGTGCTCACCGGGCGCCGCCTTCCCCACCTGCACCACGCGCGCTGACGAGGAACACAGGGTTTTGCGCCTTCATAAGATGGTGCGAGCCTACAGCCTCGGCGCGGGCGGCCGACACCTGGCACGCCTCGAACCCCTTAAAGCGCGAACCCGAGAGGAGCGCGCACGCCTCGGTGAGCGTCTCAACGGTGACGCATGGCACGCACAGGCGAACCTGCGAGTTCTTCTCGAGCGCCGCCTCCACGATGGAGGGAAGCTCGCCCGCGCTCCCGCCGACGAACACGGCGTCGGGGACGGGCAGTATCGCGAGCGCTTCGGGGGCGACACCGGGGACCGCATGCACGTTGCCGCACCCGAATGCATCCGCGTTCTCTCGGATGAGCCGCACGCCGACCGCGTTGCGCTCGACCGCCCATACCGACCCCGCTCGCGCGACGAGCGCCGCCTCGATCGACACGCTCCCCGTGCCGGCGCCGACGTCCCACACGGTGTCGGTCGCGGTAAGGCGCAGCTTCGCGAGCGCGACGGCGCGCACCTCCTGCTTGGTCATAGGAACGTCGCCGCGGATGAAGAGCTCGTCGGGAATGCCCGAGGAAGCGTACGGCCAGCGGGAGCTCGCGGCGCGGGAGGCGCCCGCAGAGTCCGCCGCGGAAGAAGCCGCTGCGGGCGCAGACACGCCGGCCGGCACCTCGGAGGCTGCGCTAGAGCCCGCAGGCGACCCGGCGCCGCCTGCGAAATCGATAAGCATCACGTTCAAGTCGTCGAACGTCTGACCTGCGATTTCACTTGCGGTCGCGCAGGTGATGCGCTCGTCGGGGTACGACAGGCGCTCGGCCACCGTCACGCGCGCGTCCCCGAAGCCCGCCTGCACAAGCTCGCCCGAAAGCCGCGAGGGATCTTCCCCGCCCGACGTGACGAGGAAGAGCTCACCTGCGCGCTCGGCCTCGGCCACGATGTCGCACGCCACGCCGTGAGCGCTCGCGAAGCGCCAATCCTGCCATGGACGCGCGAGGCGCGCGGCGAGATACGACGCTGAGCTTATGCCGGGAATGACGCGCACGTCCACCTGCGCGTCGCCGGAGAGCGCCTCCACCAGGCGGCGCGCGCCGCTGAACAGCCCCACATCGCCCGTCATCACGACCACGGCGCGCTGCCACGACGCCGCATCGGTGAGCGCGGCGACGATGTCCGCCGACTTCACGAGCTCGCATCTCACCACGTCGGGCGGCACGTCGATGCCGACAAGTGCGCGATGAGCGCCGATGACCACGTCGGCGATATCGACCGCATCGAGCGCCGCGCGCGAGAGCAAGTCGGGGTTTCCGGGCCCCGCCCCGATGATCGTTACCTTTCGCATGGAATCTCCCGATACCCGCGCGGCGTGACCATACGGCCGCCTACGCGCTTCGTGCCCGCGTTGCCGACGAACACGGTGGTGAACATGTCGGCATCGAGCTCCCCCAGCTCGGAGAGCCTGCACATGCCCGACTGCTGCCCCTCGCGCCCGATGTTACGTACCCAACCGCAGAGCGTGTCGGGGGCCTTCCATTCGAGCATAATCTTCGCCGCGCGCGAGAGCCTGTCGGCGCGCTTTCTGCTGCGCGGGTTGTACAAACAGATGCAGAAGTCGGCGCTCGCCACGGCGGCGAGCCTGCGCTCGATGACCTCCCACGGCGTGAGCAGGTCGGAGAGCGACACGACCGCGAAGTCGTGGGCAAGCGGGGCGCCGAGCACCGCCGACCCGCTCTGAGCCGCGGTGGCCCCGGCGATAACTTCCACGTCTACATCGGGGTAGTCCTCCGCAAGCTCCAGCACGGGGCTCGCCATGCCGTACACGCCCGCGTCACCGCTGCACACGAGCGCCACGGCTTCTCCGCTCTGCGCGCGAGAAAGCGCCAGGCGGCACCGTTCGACCTCGTGCATCATCGGCGTCGCGAGATGCGCCGCGTCGGGCACGGCGGCGAGCGCGAGCTCCACGTATTTCGTGTACCCCACAACGATGTCGGCCGCCTCGAGCGAGCGCCGGGCCGCAATCGTCATGCCGTCGGGACCGCCCGGGCCGATCCCCACCACGAAGAGCTTTCCCATCACCGCTCCTTAAACGAAAGTTCGATAGTTACCTTGGAAAACGCGACAGTCACGCCGCCGTGAGCGAACTTCGGGAAGATAAGTTTGCCCCCGTCCGCGAGCGCCGCGCGCTCGCACACGTTGTCGACCCCCACCGTCGAGCGCACGAAATCAGATGGTGAAACGCTGCCTTCGACCTGCGACAACTCCTCTGCGGAATACGTCGCAAGCGGGATATTGCGCGCGCGGCAGAAGGCGAGCAGACCCTCCTCGTGCGCCTTCACGTCGATCGTCGCCGCCTCGCGCACGGCCGAAGGCGAGATGTCCGCCTGCCCGCACGCGAGAAGAAACGCCTCCCCGATCGCTTCGGCGCACGCACCGCGACGGCACCCTATACCCGCAACGATGCAGGGCACGACAAGGCGAAGCGGCTCGGGCGCAGGTGCCTGCGCCCTCACGCCCGCCGGCTTCCCCATCTCACCGGCGGGCACGACCACGCCCGTTGTCTCCGCCGCGCGAACGGACGCACCTGCATTCGCGCAAGCAAACGGCGACACGACGATATCGGCCCGCGCGCGGTCTGACGCAATGTCAACCCCCTCAGGCGGCTGTCCCGAAATCGGCATGTCGGAATAGAGCGCCACGCGCCCGCCCGAAAGCAACCGCGCCGACACTCGCTTGATGGCCTCGGGATTCGAAACGGCGAGCCCCGCACGGCGCGCCCACGTATCCACCGCCCACACGCCGCGGACGTCAGTCGCCGTGGTGATGACGGGGATGGCCCCTGCCGCGCGTGCCACAGTTAGCGCAAGCTCGTTCGCACCGCCCAAATGCCCCGACAAAAGCGGAACGGCAAAGCGCCCCGTCTCGTCGATCGCCACAACCGCGGGATCGTTTGCCTTCGAGGCGACATGCGGCGCGATCGCCCGCACGGCGATGCCCGCCGCACCCACGAACAGAAGCGCGTCCGATGCTTCCCACGCGAGCGCCGTCCATGCGCGCAGGTCGGCCTTCCCCTCACCGAAACCGCGCGAAACGGAAACGTCCCAGCCAGGGTCATCTTCACCTGTCTGCGCGCAATCGGAAAGCGCGCGTGCGGTGCGCTCCGCCAACGCATACCCCCTCTCAGTGAACGCTATGCAGGAAATCCTCATCTAGCGCACCACCATCGTCGAGAAGTAGCTGCCCCGATCGGGCACATCGTCGAGCGAGCGGTACACGCGCTCGCCCGGAAGCCCACAGTCCTCTACGCGCTCGGCACCGTCGAAGGCGCCCTCCTCGCGAAGAATGCGCTTCGTGTCCGCAAGCGAGCGGCGCGCCTTCATGACCACCTTCGTCCCCGGCCAGCCGATTGCGCGGCCCACCCCGTACAGCACGCCTTTATTCATACGTCGCCCCCAATTCCCCGATAACCGCATCGGCGCCCGACGTGCGGAAAAGCTCGCGGCGCTCGGCGTCGAACACGACCGCGGCGATGTCGCATGCGCCCGCCGCGCGACGGCGCAACCTGTCCTCGATTGCCGCAGCGAGCGAGGCGCGCGCAGCGTCCCCCACGCCGGCGGCGTCGATTACCTCGAGCGCCGCCGTGGTCGTGACCGACGACATGATCTCGCGCACGGTCTTCGCGCCCGCGCCGGCCAAGGCCGCGTGGGCGGCCAGAATCTCCGCGCGGCAGTCAGCGGTACGCGAATGGGTGTCCATGATGCCGCCAGCGACCTTCACCAGCTTGCCGATGTGTCCCACAAGAAGGACATTGGTGAATCCCTCGCGAACGCAGCAATCAATCGCATCGCCCAAAAAGTTGGAGATGAAGACCACCGGCGCTCCGTTTAGGTGGAAATGCCCCGAGATGAACTGCCCGCCGTAGTTGCCGGGCGTGAGCACGACTCCGCGCCGCCCCATAGCCGCATGCTGCCGGATCTCGAGCTCGATGCTGTCGCGCAAGGCAGCGAGGCTGCGCGGCTCGACGATGCCCGTCGTGCCTAGGATGGAGATGCCGCCCTCTATCCCCAGGTGCGGGTTGAAGGTCTTTTCGGCAAGGGAAACGCCCTCGGGTACCGAAATCGTCACAGCAATATTTCCAGAAAAGCCGTGCGCGGCGCACACTTCGCGCACCGCCGAAGTGATCATCGCGCGCGGCGTCGCGTTGATGGCGGCCGCCCCCACCGGCTGCTCGAGCCCGGGCAACGTCACGCGCCCCACGCCCACGCCGCCATCGACGGAAACTTCCGATTCGCGCGCGGGCACGCCCTTGCTGCCCACAGCGCCCGTGCCCGACCCCGCATGTTCCACGCGCGCGTACACGAGCACGCCGTCGGTCACATCGGCATCGTCGCCTGCGTCCTTTCGCACGGCGCACTGGGCACACCCCTCGCCGATGCATGCGTCGACCACGTTCGCTTCGACGGGCAGCCCGCCGGGGGTGACGATCGACACGAGGCCGACGGGCTTTCGTGACAAGAGCATCTCGCAGGCCGCCTTCGCCGCGAGCGCGGCACAGCTCCCCGTGGTGTAGCCACAGCGCAGGCGGGTCGTCCCGGTATATATGTAGTGCTCGAAGGCCACGCTAGCTGCTCGCCTTCCGATACCCCGTGGCAAACGAAGGGTCGTAAAGCTTGCTGCGCTCGTACGACTCCGCTTGCGCGCCGTCGTGCGCAAGCCCGCCGCGAGCTCCGAGCACGCGGCCCACCACCACGAGCGCCGTGCGGTCGATGCCCTCTCGCGCGCCCGCATCGGCGAGCGTGCCCACTGTGCAGCGCACCACGCGCTCCTCAGGCCAGGTCGCCTTGTACACGAGCGCCGCCGGCTCATCGGAGCTGCGGCCCGCGGCCAAAAGCTCGGCGGAAAGCTCGGCGAGCATACCCGAGCTCAGGAAGATGACCATAGTCGAGCCGCTTTCCGCCATGGTGCGCATGCCCTCGCCCGCGGGCATGGGGGTGCGTCCGGAAAGCCGCGTGATCACGACCGACTGGCTGATTCCCGGCAGCGTGTATTCCTGGCGAAGCGCCGCCGCGGCACCGCAAAAGCTCGACACGCCGGGCACCACCTCGTAGTCCACGCCGCGCGCGTCGAGCGCGTCCATCTGCTCCTGGATGGCGCCGTACAGGCACGGGTCGCCCGTGTGCAGGCGCACCACTTCCTCGCCCCGCACATCTGCCGCGCACATCACGTCGAGCACTTCCTCCAAGGTCATGTGCGCGCTGTCGTAGACAACGCAGGATTCCTTGCACTCGGCGAGCAGCTCGGGGTTCACAAGGCTCCCCGCCCAAACGACCACGTCGGCCGCGCGCAGAAGGCGCGCCCCGCGCAGCGTAATAAGGTCGGCGGCGCCCGAGCCAGCGCCAACGATATGAATCATCCGAGCCTTCCCTTCCCGTTTCTCATCGCAACCGTTTACGCCGCCATTCGCGCAGCGGGCAAAACACGGCGCCCGCAACGGCAATCGGCGCAAATACGCAGGCAGGAGGCGCAATGCCGCCCGTCCTGGCTTTGACACGTTCACAAGCGCCCACTATCATAGTAAAAGTTTCGGCAACGAGCATATGACAATCGGATAAAAGGAAATGACCGGCGCGGCGCCCGCACAGCCCGCGCTGGCTTGCGGAGGGAACCAGGTGGGAATCCTGGGCAAGGGACATTACTGTATAGGACGCGCGGGCGAACCGCCTCGCGCCCCAAGCCAGACTGCTTCGCCTTTTCCTCACGGCATCGCCGTGGCGTTAGCTCCTTGTGAACCCCGAGGGGTGCGCTTTTCTTTCGCTTGTGCCGACAAGCAACTGTCGCCGGGGGACCGGCAAACCGAGGAAAGGAAAAACCATGTCCGACCAGATGTCACGCCGCGGCTTCATGGGCGCCGCAGCAACCGGAGCCGTCGCGCTCGCCGGAGTCGCGCTCGCGGGCTGCTCCAACATCTCCGCGAGTTCCGAGAAATCGAGTGAAAAGGAGAAGGCCGTGAAGCCGGTCATCCTCGTCACGAGCTTCGGCACGAGCTACAACGACTCGCGCCACATCACCATCGGCGCCATCGAAGACGCTATCCGCGAGAAGTACTGGCAGGACTACGACATCCGCCGCGCCTTCACCGCGCAGATCATCATCGATAAGCTGAAGAAGCGCGACGGCATCACGATCGACAACATGACCGAGGCGCTCGACCGCTGCGTGGAAGACGGCGTGAAGGAAATCGTCGTGCAGCCGACGCATCTCATGGGTGGCCTGGAATACACCGACGTGAAAGACGAGCTCGACAAGTACGCCGACAAGTTCGACAAAATCTCGCTCGGCGACCCGCTGCTCACCTCCGACGACGACTACAAGAAGGTGGCCGCAGCCATTAAGGAGAACATGGCGTCCTTCGACGACGGCAAGACGGCGCTGTGCCTCATGGGCCACGGCACCGAAGCCGATTCCAACGCCGACTATGCCAAGATGCAGGAAGTGTTCAAGAACGAGGGCTTGACGCAGTTCTTCGTCGGCACCGTCGAGGCTGAACCGACCTGCGAGGATGTTATCGCCGCCGCGAGCGCCGCAGGCTACAAGAAGGCCGTGCTCGCGCCGTTCATGGTGGTCGCGGGCGACCACGCGAACAACGACATGGCAGACGAGACCGACCCCGACAGCTGGGCTGCGAAGTTCGTGGCCGCCGGCTTCGAAGTGACGTGCCTGCTCCAGGGTCTGGGACAGAACGTCGCGGTCGACGACATCTACGTCTCACACGTGGACGACGCCATCGCCAAGCTGTAAACTCGCCGCGCACGGGGGCGCCGGTCGCGTCCCCGTGCAACGGGCATGCGCCTTCCCCGACCGACGGCGCATGCCCGTTGCATTCGCATCCCGCCCGCCCACCGCACGGCGCGGGCGGTCGAAGCGATTGAAAGGAACCCCCTCCATGTTGAAGAAAACCCTCGCCTTCGCCCTGTCAGCGGCGCTTTTCGCGTTCTCGCTCGCCGGCTGCGGCGGAAATTCAATCGACAGCGCAAAGGCAAGCGATGCCGATTCCCAGGAAAAGACCGAACAGGCGGCCGATGCGCCCGAGGGCGCAAGCGCTGCCCCCATCACCGCCGACAAGGTGGCCGACGGCACCTATCCGATCACCGTAGATTCCAGCTCGAACATGTTCAGGATTGTGGACGCCCAGCTCATCGTGGAAAACGGCTCCATGCACTGCATGATGACACTTTCCGGCACGGGCTACGGCAAGCTCTTCATGGGCACGGGTGACGAGGCTGCCGCCGCGAGCGAGGCCGACTTCATCCCCTATGTGGAAAACGCGGAAGGCAAGTACACCTACGACGTGCCCGTTGAAGCGCTCGACGAGGACACCGCCTGCGCCGCGTGGAGTATTAGAAAAGAGCAGTGGTACGACCGCACGCTCGTGTTCGAATCCGCCGGCGTCGATCTGCGCGCCGACGCACTGAAGTAACGCCATGCGGTCGATTCTTCCCAAGGGGGAAAACAGGAAGCGCCACAGCATCGCGGCGCGCGCAATCGCCTGCGTTCTCGTCGCCCTGCTCGCGCTTCCCTTCGCGGGGTGCAGTGCGAGCCCGAACGCGACCGGTGCCACGACGGGCTCTCAGGAATACACTGTGAGCGTCTCGCTTTCCGGCGGGTCAGGGCGCGCAAGCATCGCCTCACCCACCACAATTGTGAAGGATGGCGACACCTACACCGCGACGGTCACCTGGTCGAGTTCGAACTACGACAAGATGACCATCGACGGCGTGGACTACGCGCCCATAAACGACGGCGGCAACTCCACGTTCGAGATACCCGTCACGCTCGACGAGGACATCGCCGTGTCGGCCGAGACCGTCGCCATGTCGACGCCGCACACCATCGACTACACGCTCCACTTCGACTCATCCACCATGAAGGAGAAATCGGGCGACGATGCAAGCGGCGGCTCCCCCGCGGGAACGGCTTCAAGCGCCGCGGCCGACTTCCACAACCCAGATTTGGGCTGCGGCTGGGAGCCGACGGGGACGCTTCAGCTTGAATACGCCAAGCACTTCACTGTCGACGAGTTCGAAGGCGGCCTGCGGCTTATCTGCGTTTCGAACGGGGAGCGCTTCCTCGTGGTACCGCAAGATGCGAAGGTACCTGATGGGTTGAGCTCTGACATCGCGGTCATAAGGCGCCCCGCCGACAAGGTGTACCTCGTGTCGTCGGCGACGATGTGCCTGGTCGACGCGCTCGATGCGAACGACAATATCTTCATGTCGGGCACGAAGGCCGACGATTGCTCGGTCGCGGGCTTCAAAAGCGCGCTCGAAAGTGGGGCGATCGCCTACGGCGGCAAGTACAGCGCGCCCGACTACGAGCGAATATCGGCCTCGGGCTGCACGCTCGCCATCGAGAACACCATGATCAACCACACACCCGATGTGAAGGAAAAGCTGCAGAAACTCGGGCTCGTCGTGCTCACCGAACAGTCGTCGAGCGAGCCCGAAGCACTCGGGCGCGTCGAGTGGATTAAGCTTTTCGGCGTCCTGTTCGACAAGGAAGACGAGGCCGCGCACCTGTTCAACGAGCAGAAGGCCCGCGTCGAGCAAACGTCGGGGCTCGCGTCGTCAGGTAAAACCGTGGCGTATTTCTACATTAACTCGAACGGGGCCGCCGTCACGCGGCGGGCGGGCGACTACGTGGCGCAGATGATCGAGCTTGCAGGCGGCAACTACGCGCTCGATGACGCGCAGACGGCGTCGACGTCAGGTTCGTCAGTAACGCTCGAAATGGAGCGCTTCTACGCGACGGCGAAGGATGCCGACATCATCGTCTACAACGGCACCATCGACGAATCGGTTGCCACCTTGAACGACTTCGTAGGCAAAAACGCGCTATTGTCGCAGTTCAAAGCCGTGAAGAACGGCAACGTCTGGGTCACAAGCGCCGACATGTACCAGCAGATGACTTCTACCGCCGACATTATCGACGAACTGCACGGGGCGTTCACCGGCGATGACGCGAGCGACTTCCATTATCTGAGGAAGCTCGGCTAGCACCATGAAAAGCCGACTTTCCATGACATACGACGAATCGGGGCGCGCCGCGCGGTGTCGCGTCGTGACGGCGCTGCTCGCTGTTGTCCTCATCGTGCTCGTCGGGGCCAACCTGTGCATCGGGAGCGTGCTCGTGCCCGCAGACCACATCCCTGGCATCCTTTCGGGCGGCGCGGCCAATTCCATGGAAAGCCAAGTCATCTGGGAGATTCGCCTGCCGCGCGTGCTTTCAGCCGTGCTTCTCGGCGGGGCACTTTCGCTCTCCGGGTTCCTGCTGCAGACGTTTTTCAACAATCCCATCGCCGACCCGTTCATCTTGGGCGTCTCCTCGGGCGCAAAGTTCGTCGTCGCGCTTACGATGATCGTACTTCTGGGCGCGAACCAGGCCATGTCCTCGCCGGCCATGGTGGCCGCAGCGTTTCTGGGCTCGCTTATCACCATCGGCTTCGTGCTCCTCATCGCACGGCGCATAAGTTCCATGGCCATGCTCATCGTGGCGGGCGTCATGGTGGGATACATCTGCTCGGCGGCGACGAACTTCCTCATCGCCTTCGCCGATGACCAGTCCATCGTGAACCTGCACAACTGGTCTTTGGGTAGCTTTTCGGGTTCGAGCTGGGACGACATCGCGGTCATCGCGGTCGTGGTGATCACCGTGAGCGCATGCGTATTCGCGATATCGAAGCCCCTTTCCGCCTTCCAGCTGGGAGAAGCCTACGCGAAAAGCGTCGGCGTGAACGTCGCACGCTTCCGCGTGGTGCTCGTCCTTCTAGCGAGCATGCTCTCCGCCTGCGTGACCGCGTTCGCTGGTCCGGTGTCGTTCGTAGGCATCGCGGTTCCGCATCTCGTTAAGTCGGCGCTGAAGTCGTCGAAGCCTATCCGCGTGATTCCTGCGTGCTTCTTGGGAGGCGCCATCTTCTGCGCGGGCTGCGATTTGATCGCGCGCACGCTGTTCTCCCCCGTCGAGCTTTCCATCAGCGCCGTCACCGCCATCTTCGGCGCGCCGGTGGTTATTGCACTCATGTTGAAGAAGCGGGTGAGGTAGATGGGGGAATTCGTGCCGCAGACCAAAACGCTCGGAGGGAACATTCCATGCTTGGCCAGTCCTGAGCTCGCACGAAAGCGCCAGAAGGCACTTTCGGCTCGTGCGGAACTGCGCGCGGAACGCCTCCTTCGAGCGGAGTCGAACCTCGAAACCCCGGTCGAAACGCAGGCTGACGGAGCGCCGCTTTTCCGCATAAGCGACCTGTCGGCGGGCTACGACAAGAAGGTCGTAGTCGAAGGCGTCGATCTGGAGGTTCGCGCGGGCGACGTCGTGGCGCTCATCGGGCCGAACGGCTCGGGCAAGTCGACCATCTTGAAAACCATCACACGCCATCTGGCACCGCTTGCCGGCGCGGTCGAGCTCGACGGGCGGGAGATTTCCCGATGGAAGACGGCGGAGTTCGCAAGGAACCTTGCCGTTATGCTGACAGATCGCCCCCGGACCGAACTCCTCACCTGCCGCGATATCGTAGAGGCGGGAAGGCATCCCTACACCGGGCGAATGGGAACACTCTCGCCTGACGACCATAGTCGGGTCGACGAGGCCATGAAAACCGCACATGTGGAAAAGCTCGCCGAGCGCGACTTCATGCAGATAAGCGACGGGCAACGCCAGCGCGTCATGCTCGCACGCGCCATCGCGCAGGATCCGCGTGTGCTCGTGCTCGACGAGCCCACATCGTATCTCGATATCCGCTACCAGATCGACCTGCTGCGAATACTTCGCCACCTTGCGAAATCGCAGAATGTGGCTGTCATCATGTCCATCCACGAACTCGAGCTCGCGCAGAAAAGCGCCGACAAGGTGATTTGCGTGAAGGACGGCCGGGTCTTCCGCGCCGGCGCACCCGAGGACATATTCACGCGCGAGACGATCGGCGAGCTCTACGGCCTTCAACATGGCACCTTCAACGAGCGCTTCGGCAGCGTGGAAATTGGGCGCCCACACGGCGATGCGCACACGTTCGTCATCGCCGGCGCAGGTACGGGGTCAGCTGTGTTTCGCCAGCTCATCCGGCAGGGCAAGGCGTTCTACGCGGGCATTCTGCACGAAGGGGACATCGACTGCGAGCTCGCGCGCGACCTGGCGACGGAATGCGTGGCCGAGCGCGCCTTCGAGCCGATCGGGGATAAAACCATAGCCCGCGCCAAAGAGCTCCTCGTCCACTGCGCGCGCCTTATCGTGTGCCCCGCCGCCTTCGGCACCATAAACGCCCGCAACGCAGAGCTCGTCGAGTTTGCACGCTCGCATGGTATCGAGGTCATGCGAGCGTGCGAAGGCGCATCGGAGGATTCCAAAATTGGAGTGGGAAGGATAAATTGGACTTTCTTTTAAGGATCCTCAGGCTACAGCTCCTACGCCGGCAAGGTCTCCAAGGCGCCGGAGAACCTCAGGAACAGGAATTTCCACGCCGACGAGCCCAACTAGGCCTAATCCAAGCGAGATTCCAGACTCGACAGGCCATTGAGAGTTAGGTCGTTGGCGACCTCCGAGACGCGCTCGATAGGAACCGAGCCGTCAGACAGCGCCCACGTGCGATAGATACCGATAATACCCGACAGCAAAAACGCCAGATAGTAGTCGAACATCTCGTCCTTGAGACCTTGGGGCAGCAGATCGCGCTCGGCAATCTCGTGCTCGAGCGGCGCACGAAGACGAGCCATAAAATCATCGAGCGGAATGTTCTCAATCAGCTGACGATTGAGCACCAAGTTGTTGCACAGTGCCTCGTTAACGGTTTTAAAGAAGGTCGCCGCCGCGCCAAGAGCGCGCTCGTTGGTGTCACCGTCCATAGAAGCAAGCGTTTTCTCGACCGAGTCGACAATCATCTCCACCACATCGACAGCAATGGCATCGAGCAGGCCGTCAACCGTACCAAAGTGAACGTAAAAGGTCTTGCGGTCGACATTGGCCTCGCGCGCGATGGCACTCACCGTAATGTCTGCCAGCGGCTTTTCCATGAGCAGGCGCTCGAAAGCCGAAAGGATGGCATTACGGCTGCGAACGATGCGGCGGTCAAGACGCGGTTTGCTGGTTGCCATGGGCGTGTCCCTTCGATATGCGAGCATTCATCAACAGATGAGAGATAATCTACGTAAGAGGATTATCCCCCATACAGCACAAATATGCCTCGCATCATGAAGAACGCACGACTGCCCTACTGCGACTTAGGGTGCTTCTTCTTATTGAGTGCCGACGGAGATACGCGAATACCGTCTCCTGTCTGACGCACATAGGCCTTATGAGCCGGCTTTGCGGTCCCAGAAGCCTTCTGAGCGTGCTTCTTGGGATCAACAGTAACAGCATTCGTGGGATGCGGCTTAGTGGGCGCAGAGGGCGTCTGAGGCGTGCGGCCGAGCTTGCGCATCACGCGATCCCAGCGCGCATGGATGCTCTCGTTGTGGGCGCTCTTAAGTCCCAGCAGGGGCGCAGCCAAAATGGTCGGCGCAATAAACGTAATGAGACGCCACAGCAGATAGCCGGCGGTCGAAGCCGAACCGAAGAAATGACCCAAGAACAATGCAAAGCCGCCCTCAGCGCCACCAGTTCCACCGGGCAAGGGAACCGCAGAGCTTAACAGCTGGACAAAGGCGCTCGCGGCCATGACCGAGAAAAAGTCGACCTCGTGGTGGCCAAAGGCAAGCATCAGGAAATACGGAACCAGATAGAAAAACGCGAGCTGCAGCATGGTGATAAACACGGTGAGCAGCATGGAAGAAAAATGTCCGGCCGAAAGCTTGAACTTCTCGGAGAAGGAGTAGATCTCGCCATCGACAAACGTGCGCCAACTCTCGATCTTAGTGGCCGAGACACCAATGCGCTCAAGCCAATTGATGATGCAATGGGCGACGCGCGTGACGGTCTTAGGCATGAGCGCGACGGCGAAGATGCCAAGCAAGATGCAGCAGTGTCCACCAAAGCTAAAGACGCACAGCAGCGTCATGTCGCCGTAGCGTTCGGCAAAAAACGGCATACGGGCGAGCAGCAGGATAGCGCCCCAGGCGACCAGGCCAAACTGGTACACGATAAAACGCGTGAATTGCGTGGCGCCGGCCTCGCCCACGTTTTGGCCGGCCTTGGTCAGGCGATAGATCTGAGCCGGGGTGGAGCCCATCATCATGGGCGTCAGGTTGCCAAAGAAGATGCCACTCGCCTCGACCGAGATCAGGTCGCGGATGCCGACGGGCGAATTGGGATCGAGCCAGACGGCGATCGCATAGGCCACAATGCCAAAGAACAGGTACATGAACATGCAAAGACACGCGACAACGAGCCATGACGCCTGGACGCTCGACATAGCGGCCCAAAACTGCCCCATCTGCCCGGTTACCACCAGATAGACGATATAACCTACCAGCACGACGCCGATAAAGATGGCGCCGCGGCGTGCGCTCTTATTGTCATCGCCGCCCGAGGCCTCAACCTCGACCTGGGGCTTAGACGTATGCTGAGAGGACTCCGTCATGAGACTCCTTCTAACAGTCAAAATATCTTGGATATTGTACCCGTAAGGGCCATAGGCAGAACGCAAAGCTCTGGTTCAAACGGGAATTGCAGACGGTTGTTTGAAAATAAAAAACCCGGCCTTCCATAGGAAGTCCGGGTATCAGATGCGTGGTAGCCCGTACCAGATTCGAACTGGTGATCTCCGCCTTGAGAGGGCGGCGTCC
>OBKN01000046.1_pt1 | contig 69173 bp, 56 predicted proteins | sample 1519931 | NCBI WGS metagenome assembly OBKN01 (sample SAMN04209254, study PRJEB22552) | human gut metagenome | biome: gut; material: feces | host: Homo sapiens | place: USA: Oklahoma
GCGGCGGCGCCGTGCTCATCCTGTTTATGCTCTTTGCCGTGCGTGGCCTCACCACGGCTGCCCGCGCTAAATCCGACCTCGCCGCCTTTAGTGCCACAGGCCTTACGGCCGCCATCAGCTTCCAGGCCTTCTTGATCGTTGGCGGCGTAACCCGCCTGATCCCGCTGACCGGCGTCACTCTGCCCTTTATGAGCCAGGGCGGCTCCTCTCTGCTGGCGAGCTTTATCATCGTCGCGCTCCTGCTGCGCGCCGGTGACGAGGCGACCGGACGCGAGGCCGAGCTTACCGGCACCGGCACCATGGCCGCCATCACCGATGATCAGGTCGCATCTGCCGCCGCCCCGACGGGCACGCGCTTTGCCACCTCGTCTTCCTACGGCAGTGGCAGCCATTCCGTCGGCTCACGCATGCGTCGTCGCCTGCTCGACACGCCTGAATCCGGTGTGCTCGGCCGCGTGGCGCTCGCCAACCGTCTAACCCGTGCGGTGCTCGCCTTTACGGCGCTGTTCGCCATCCTTATCGGCAACCTCACCTATGTCCAGGTCATCAAGGCCAAGGACTATCAGGACATGCCGACCAACAACCACACCATCGCCCGCTCCAAGTACATCCAGCGCGGCTCCATCATCACGTCCGACGGCGTGACGCTGGCCGAGTCGCTGCAGCAGGAGAACGGCACCTACGTACGCTCCTACCCCAACGGTAACCTGGCAGCGCACGTGGTTGGCTATGTGAGCCAGCAGTATGGCACCACCGCCATCGAGAGCGCCATGAACGACACGCTCACCGGCTCTAAGGATTACTCCAGCTGGAACAATGCCATCGCGTCGCTCGCGGGCCAGACCCAACCGGGCAACACCGCCAAGCTCACCATCGACTCGCGTATCCAGACGGCGGCCGAGCAAGCACTCAAGGGCTTTAAGGGCGCTGTAGTGGTCATCGACCCGCGTACCGGCGCGGTGCTCGCATGTGCCAGCTCGCCCACCTACGACAACACCAACATCGATGCCCTGCTGCAGACGGGCGGCGGCGAGGACGGCTCCATGTACAATCGCGCCATGGACGCGCTGTACACGCCGGGCTCAACGTTTAAGGTCGTTACGCTTTCCGCGGCACTCGAGACCGGTACCGCCAGCCTTACCAGCACCTACCAGGCGCCCGGCTCCATGGACATCGGCAACGCACCGGTCACCAACTATGCCAACGAGAGCTACGGCACCATCAGCCTGCAGCAGGCCTTTGCCGTGTCCTCCAACGTCGTCTTTGGCCAGGTGGCAAACGAAGTTGGCGCAAACACGCTCGTGCAGTTTGCCAACGCCTTTGGCTACGGCCAAAAGCTCGGCCAGGACCTGACCTCCGCGGCCTCCATCATGGCCGACCCGTCGCTCATGACCGAGTGGGAGACCGCCTGGGCCGGCGCCGGCCAGCCTGTCGGCATGGACCACACGCCCGGCCCGCAGACCACCGTCATGCAAAACGCCGTGATTGCCGCCGCCATCGCTAACAGCGGCGTGGTCATGGACCCGTACTTTGTAGCCCAGGTACTCGCCCCGGACGGAACCGTGGTCAAAACCACGCAGTCCCGCTCGCTTGGTCAGGCCGTCAGCTCCGCCACGGCCGACCAGGTCAAGCAGGCCATGCTTGCCGTCGTCCAGTCCGGCACCGGCACCGATGCCCAAATCCCCGGCGTCAAGGTCGCCGGCAAGACCGGCTCGGCCGAGATTGGCGGCACCAACGTCAACTCGATGTTCGTTGGCTTTGCACCTTACGATTCACCCACGGTCGCCATCTCGGTGGCCTTGGAGGATTTCGACAAGCATGACGTCAAGGCCGCCAAGATCGCCGGTATCGTCCTGACCGCGGCGCTTGCCGCACAGGGAGCGTGATGCCCATGATCGAATCGGACACCCGAGGCGCGCCGCGGCCTAAGGGTTAGCGGCAACGCGTCACACGGCCCCAGCGGCCACATCGTAGGTACTACACACATCGTTGAGCGAATAGTTATGTTAGGAGCAGGAATGGAACAGAGGGTCCTCGGGGGAAGATACCTCCTCAAGGATAAGGTGGGAACAGGCGGCATGGCGACCGTCTACCGTGCACAGGACCAGGTTCTCGACCGCACGGTAGCCGTCAAGATCATGCTGCCGCAGTATGCTGGCGACGCGACCTTCGCCGCACGCTTTAAGCAGGAGGCCCAGGCAGCAGCCGGCCTCTCCTCCCCCTATATCGTGGGCGTCTACGATTGGGGCAAGGACGGCGACACCTATTACATCGTCATGGAGTACCTGCGCGGTACCGACCTTAAGAGCGGCATCAAGAGCCACGGCGCCCTCGACCCCAAGAAGGTCGCGCAGATCGGCTCGCAGATCAGCTCCGCGCTTTCGGTCGCCCACAAGCACGAGATCATCCACCGCGACATTAAGCCGCAGAACATCATGGTGCTGCCCGACGGCAACATCAAGGTGATGGACTTTGGCATCGCGCGCGCCAAGAACAGCCACCTCACGCAAGACAACAACGTGCTGGGAACCGCCCACTACGTCAGCCCCGAGCAGACCCGCGGTCAGGACCTCGGCCCCACCTCGGATATCTACTCGCTGGGCGTCGTCATGTACGAGTGCGCCACCGGTCGCGTCCCCTTTGACGGCGACGACGCCATCTCAGTTGCGCTCAAGCAGGTAAACGAACTGCCGGTTCCGCCGAGCCAAGTCAACTCCGGCGTCGATGCCGATCTGGAGCGCATCATCCTCAAGTGCATGGAAAAGGACCCGGCGAACCGCTTCCAGACGGCAGACGAGCTGCGCCAGGTGCTCAACAACTACCTGTCCGGCCGCGCCGTCAACGTCTCCGAGCCCACGCGCATCATTGGCGCCGCGGGCGACCTGGGCGCTACCAAGACCCGTGAGCTGTCTGACTCCACGCGCGCTATGGTTCGCCCCGTATCGGGCGTAAGCGGACAGACCAACCCCCGCAGCGCCGTCTCGGGTTCCACCGGTTCCTACGAGGTCGATCAGCCCAAGTCCAACAAGAACAAGATTATCGCCGCCGTAGTCGCCGCAATCGCCGTGGTTGGCGTTGTGGTGGCCTTCGCCACCGGGCTCTTTGGGGGCGAGCAGGTTACGGTGCCCGATGTGCTTAACAAGGACCAGCAGACCGCTATCGAGCTGATCAAGGAGGCCGGCCTTGAGGTCGGAACTGTCGACCAGAGCTATAACGACGATGTCGACGAGGGCAAGGTTGCCGAGCAGACCCCCAACGGCAACACTAAGAAGCCCAAGGGCTCCAAGGTGAACCTGGTGATCTCCAAGGGCCCCAAGCCCTCCGAGAAAGTTGAGGTTCCGCAGCTCGTCGGCCTAACCAAGGACCAGGCCGAGGCCGCGCTGGCAAGCGTGGGCCTGAAGGGCAACGCAACCGAGGAGGCCAACGAGGCCGACGAAGGCCAGGTCTTTGAGCAGGGCACTGATGCCGGCAAGGAAGTCGAGAAGGGCACGACCATCTCGTATAAGGTCTCCAGCGGTCCTGACACCACCTCCGTCCCCGATCTGACCGACATGACCGAGGCCCAGGCACGCAACGCTCTCGACATGGCTGGCTTTGGCGTCGACGTGAGCTACCAGGAAAACGACTCGGTTACCGAGGGCACCGTAATTAGCTGGAACCCTAGCGGCAAGCAGAAGCCCGGTGCCACGATCACCGTCGTCATCGCCAAGAAGTCCGGCAAGGCCAGCGTCCCGGGTAACCTGTACGGCAAGAGCATCTCCGCCGCCGTCACCGCGCTCAACAACGCCGGTTTCTACAACATCGCATTCTGCGATCAGAACGGCAACCCCGTGAGCGGCAACGAAAACGCCACCGTTACGGGCGTCTCCCCCACCGGCAAGCAGTCCACCGACAGCACGATCACGCTGACGGTTTCGCTTTCTGGCTCTGCCTCGGGTGACGATTCCGACACGACGACTAACTAGTCGACAACCCATCACCTGCAGCGGCTATGGCCGCAAACATATTCGCTCAACGGCGCCCGCTTGCTCCCCAGCAAGCGGGCGCGTTATTTATCGACAGGCCAGGGCTCCATAGCAACGCAAAGAGGCCCGCAAAAGCGAGCCTCTCAGGTAACAACAGATATGTGATGCAGTAATTACTAGCCGCAGAACTTCACCATGGTCTCGACCATGGACTCTTGCCTATAGACAAAATGTCCAGAAGCAAGGAGATGAAAGAGTAAGGACAACGCCCTCTAAAAGAAGGCCGTATATGAAGATTGCATATCCCTTTTGCCTTCATATACTCAAGAAGCACCCCTCGAAGCGCTCCTGAGAGGCCCCCTTGGATGCAACCCAGGGGATCCAGATTCTGGTAGACATCGGCACAGCAAAATCCTGCCGCGCAGGCACGAACGGACATCTTGACTCCCAACGCAATGCGGGGCGCCCCAAGACACCCCGCCACGACAAAAAACTAGTTCTCGTAGACCAGCGGGTGGCCCCAACTGCCCTCGATCTTGCAGGTCTGCGCCGCAAAACCGGCAGCGAAGTCCAAGCTCTCGCGAATTGCGGCCTCGCCGCACTCGCCGGCCTTCTTCTTGGAAAGATAGGTGACCAAAAACGCCGTCAGCAGTGAATCGCCGGCCGCCATAGCGTCTTTGAGCTCCTCGGGCGCCACGGGCTTGATGCCCTGCTCGTAGAAGTTTTCGCCGTCATAGGCGACGGAACCCTTGCTCCCGCGCGACGCGCATACGATTTGAGGGCCAAGGGCCTTCACCCACTCGAGCTTCGCCTTGATATCCTCCAGGGAAGCGTCGCCCATGGACATAAAGGCGTACGTCACAAATGGCGCAATCTGCTCGAAGTACTCGTCGGTGGAGTCATCGGAGAAGTCGAAGCTGATAGGCACACCGGCAGCCTTGATCTTGGGGAGCTCGCGCTCGGTGAAGCAGTAGTTGCCGCTGTGCACCAAATCGAAGCCGCTGACGTACTCGGCGGCGAAGCGGTCTATCACGTAGCGCATGTCGCCACGTATGCCGCCTTCATTGGAGCCCAGGAAGATACGGTCCCCGGTCTTGTCAACGGTCACGCGAGCGGCGCCGTTGACGCCCAGGACCTGCTGGCAGCGAAGAAGCTCGACGCCCTCGTCCTCAAGCGATGCTATAACGTGCTCGGCCTCCTCATCTGATCCGAAGATTCCCATGTAGGCGCTGCGATCGACACCGAGCTTCTTGGCGAAGACGGCGAAGTTGACTGCGTTGCCGCCGGGATACATAGTCTTGATATGCTCGTACTTATCGACAACGTTGTCTCCAAAGCCGAGCACGCTTATAGGATAGGCTGCCATGGTTATCTCCATTCAGGTAAACCGCCGTGGCTACGGCGAGCAGAAGAGGCGCGAGGATTCGCACGTCTCAACGCGCTTCGCGCCCCGTTCTAAAATCGCTAGTACTTCTCGATGCCCATGTAACGACGCACGTCCGGGTGATGGTCGAACACCTTGCCGCGAGCGGAGCGCAGCTCACAGTTCATCGCGTAGAACAGGATTGGATCAAGGAACGCGCGAACGCTTGCCGGTACTTGGTCCATGCCGTACTCCATGGCGTCGAGCACCATAAGAGTGTCGGTATGGGTCTCGAGGAATGCGAGGGCGCGCTCATCCATGGCTCGGCACTCACTGGAAGACATCTGCAGGAAGTAGAAGACTCCGGGCTCGGTCACCTCGAAGGGGCCGTGGAAGTACTCGCCGGAGTGGATATAGGCGCAGCTCTGCCACTGCATCTCCATAAGCGAGCAGATAGCGAAGCCATAGGTCTGGCTAAACACGGGACCGGATCCCAAGATATACAGGAACTTGTGGTCCTGGCACAGGGCAGCGAAACGGTCGCAAAGTTCGGCGTTGACCTTCTCGCGAGCCGCAGGCAGGATCCGGTCCATCTTGGCGATGCCTTCGTACATATCGGCAAGGTCAGCATAACCTTCCTGCTGATCCAAGAGCTCGGCAGCGAGAGCCAAAGAGATGCCGGCGGGTACCTCCGCCTGCGGAACTCCCTCGCCCCACGGATATACCCAGCACGTCCACTCACCGTTATCGATGCCGGAGCCGGCGTTGTCGGTCTGTGCGATAACGGTTGCGCCCGCCGCCTTGGCGATCGAGCACGCATCGATTACCTCGGGAGTGTTGCCGGAGTGGCTGCAAGCGATAACAAGGGACTTTTCGCCCAGGCGCTTGGGACGCATGATATCGAACTCGCGGGCGGTATACGCCTCACTGGCAAACGTAGTCGCCTCGCGCTTAAGCAGCTCATGGGCGGGCAGCAGGTCGATGAGGGAGCCGCCGCAGGCAACCCAGAAGACGCTATCGAAACCGCCCTTTTCGGCGATTGCGTCGGCGATGAGATCATGTGCGTTCATTGTTATTCTTCCTTTCGATACGGCGGACGAATCCGCCAACGTTTACTGCAAGTCTTCTCGTCAAGCGTGTTGACTGCCCCACGCGAATGGGAGCTACGCGCTAGTCGACAAAATACCTCTCGAAGGCGTCCATGTTGCGCCGGTCCGCTGCTGCGGGATCATCGAAATACCTTCCATCGGTGATCTCCTGGCCAAGATAGCCCTCGAACCCATGCGCGTTGAGGACACGCACGAAATCGTCCATGCTGTGCTTTCCATCGCCCCAAACCAGATGGCCGTATGGGTCGCCATCAATGAAGTGCATGTTCCTTATGGCACCATCGCCAAACTCGGCAAACCACTCTTCAAGGCTCTCGCCGGCGACTCCCATAGCAGTAGTGTCCACCATTGGAGTAAGGTGCGGGTTGGCTACTTGGTCAAGCATGCGCCTGGCATCCGCGAGTGTAACCACCAAGTTGCTCTCTTCCGGCCTCAGGCTCTCCATGCAGAGGGTCACGCCGTGCTCGCCGGCATAGTCCGCAAGAATCGCCAAGTGCTCGGCAGAGCGCTTCCAAGCTTCCTCGCGGTCCTCGTCCCAATCGCCCCAACCGGAGTTGATGGACATATACGGGGCGCCGAGCACCTCGGCGAGCTCGATGCCGTGCTTGAAGTAAGCGAGGCTCCGCTGCGCGTGGAGGGGCTTTCTGGCAGCGTACTGCCACGGATACACCACGTTCTCCGGGCACAGGGAGCTCCCGGAGAGTCCGCGGGACTCGATCTTGCGGCGAAGCTTGTCGGCCTCGAAATACCCCGTGTGGTCCAGCGTCACGTGCGGCTCGGCCGCCCAAAGCTCGATGGTTTTGAAGCCAAGGCGCTGCTGAACATCAAGGAAATAATCGAGCGACCACATGATGTAGTGAATGTTCATGCCGGCGACCTGCTCGCGACGCAGGCGGGGCGCGGAAGCGTTTAAATCCATGCTGGGCATCTCCTCTCCTAGCAATCTTCGTACACGACCCGACCATCGCTCAGCGTGAGCGAGACCTGGATGTCTCTGGCATCTTTGGGGTCCACCGCAAACACATCGCGGTCCAAAACGCAGATGTCCGCGAGCTTGCCCGCCTCGAGGGTGCCGAAATCGTTCTCGCGAACCAGATCGTAGGAACCCCCGGCAGTCCATGCCCGCAGCAGCTCGGCAACGCTAACGGTATTCTGCGGGTTGACGTCCAAACCGTCGGCGAAGTACCCTCCGCAGGCGCTGTAGATCGAATCTCCTAGATGCGGGATAAGGAGGGGAAGATCGGTTCCGCAGCACAGCACACATCCGCCATCCACCATGGCGCGACGGTTCCAGCTGCGGGAGAGCCTCTTCTCTCCTATCTGGCGACGCATGGTCGAAAGGCAATCCTCGCGCTTATCAAGAGTAAGGATCTGGGGATAGACCTCGCAGATACCGCCGATGGCGCCCATGCGCGCCAGGTCAGCTGGATCGGAGTTCTCAAGGTCCGTAATCGAATGCCTGCGAGCGAGCCTTCCCGACTCATCACGCGGTAGCCGCTCATACAGGTCGATCGTCTTGCGAACGGCCCCATCCCCCTGGCAATGCAGGGAGTAGCGGAATCCCTGGGCATCGATCTCGGACAGCTCGCGAGAGATGAGGTCCCATTCGGGCTCCTCGACCACGGTCTTTCCGCCGGCACCCGCATCGGCCCCCTCCTCGTAGGGATCGATCATCTCGGCCAGGCCGCACCACACGCCGCGATCGGTCATGCGATTGAAGCCGGAGAACCTGACGAAGTCTCCTTGGAAGCGGTCCCGCGCCGAGCAGGCGTAATCAAGGTCGGCTCCATGCCCGACGGGCTGGCTCATCATGTCGACCCTAACCGTAAGTTCGCCTTCCTGCTCGCGGCGATACATCTCGTCCGCAAATCCGTAATAATCGTCAAAGCACATCTCCTTGATGGCGGTGACGCCACGGGAGTTAAGCATGGTCATGTAGTCGCCATACGCATCGCGGACTTCCTGAAGAGGTAGATAATCGCGCATAAGGTGCCAAATCATCTCGGCATAGCAAGCCTCGGGCGTAAAACCATAGCGCGCAGATGCGGCGGAGTTGAGCACGCAGGTCTCCGCGCCGGCAGTAAAGGCGACGGCAGGCGTGGATGAGAACTTCTCGTCCAACATATCAACCAAGTCGTCACCCATAAGGGTCTCCGGAAGGTTCATGCCCAACGCCATAGGGGCCTGGGGCCGCTCCTCCTTCCAATTCGACATCGCGGTGAAAACATCATCTGCCGAGGTCGCATCGATAAGATCGGCGCCGATGCGACGGAGCACCCAGCCGGTAAAGAACGTGTGCACGTCGACAAGGCCTGCCATGACGGTTCTGGAGCCAAGGTCGCGAACCTCGTCCGCATGCGCAGTATATTCGGCAGCCCGATCAGAGGCGCCCACGTATTCGATGCGATTACCGCGAATCGAAACATATCCGTCGATCGGTTCATCGGAAAGGCCGGTAAAGATGCTGCGGGACAGCAATACTAGCGAACGATCAAACACCGGGCACCTCCTACATCGGCAGTAGGCCGGAGATCGTAGTCGCGACCAATCCGAACAGGACCATGAAGATAAAGAACTTCCAGATGGTCTTCCACCATTGCCCGAAGGAGATCTTCGCTACGGCGAGACCCGCGACGGTCATGCCCGCAACGGGGCTGATGGTGTTGATGGTCTGGTTCGCGAACTGCAGAGCGGTGACGGCAGCCTCGGGATTGAGACCCATAAGCTCGGTCAGCGGGCCCATGACTGGCATGGTGAGTGCAGCGAGGCCGGAGCTGGAAGGAACCAGCAGCGAAAGCAGGCCGAGGACGATGTACATGAAGGTGGTATAGATGAAGGACGGAGCGCCCGCAAGGAGTCCGACGAGCCAGTTAAGAATAGAGTCGATGATCATTCCGCCCTCTGCAACGACCAGGATGCCGCGGGCGATACCGATGATGCAGGCTGCGTAGGCGAAGTCGGCGATTCCGCGGACGAACTCCTCCGCAATGGTCTTCTCGTCCAAGCCGCCGAGTATGCCGGCAAGAAGGCCCATGGCCAGGAACACCATAGAGATCTCGTCCATATACCAGCCCTGGGTAACGAGGCCCCACACGATAACGCCCATGCCGACCGCGAAATCAATGAGGACGAGCTCGTGGCGAAGCGTGAACTCCTCTTCGATAGAGGCGTCGGTGACAGAGAACTCGATGCGCTTCTGCTTATCGTCCTCATAGGTGATGGAGGACTTGGGATCGAGCTTGACGCGGCGCGCGTAGCGCATGGCCCAGAAAATGCCCGCGGCGGTGAAGATGGCCCACAGGATGGCGCGGAGCCAAAGCTGGGGATTTCCCTCGATGCCGATAACGCCCTGGGCGATCAGCACGTTGAAAGGATCGATAGTGGATGCGCAGTAACCAAGGTTGGGGCCGAGGAAGCAGATGATGAATGCGGTCATGGAGTCATACCCGATGCTCAGCATGATGGGGATGAAGATCGCGTAGAACGGCAGCGCCTCCTCGGACATGCCGAACGTGGTGCCGCAGATCGAGAGCAGGACCATGGAGATGGGGATGATCAAGATGTCCTTGTTCTTCAACTTCTTGATCACGCGGCTCATACCGGCGTTTAGGGCGTTGGTCTTGGTGACGATGGCGAACGATCCGCCGATCAGCAGGACGAACGCGACGACATCGGCCGCAGCCTGGATGCCCTTGGCGGGAGCCTGCAGGACGGCATCGATGCCCTGTCGCAGATCGACGGTCTCCCCCGTCTCCGAATCGGTGTAGACCTTGTCGACTTCTTGGTACGTTCCGGCTACGGCGACTTCTCGCTCGCCCGCGGCCGTCTGAATGGTCTGACGGTCGAACTGACCCGATGGGACGATCCATGTGAGCACCGCGAAGAACACAATCAGCATGAACGCGATGGTGTACACATGGGGAAGCTGGAGATGGAATCTGCGCTTGGGCTTCTCCTGTTTGGCATCCGACATTCTTAACCTCCTGTCAGAGCAACGATGCTTGCCAAAAAACCTTCACGTATAAGCAAACATCTTAGGTTGTCCTATGTATAACCTGCATGAAGGTGCCGGTCAAGAAACATATTAGGTTGTTCTATAAGTGGTAACTTTTACGCGCTAAACGGACCTGTTGCGGCGATGGCGAGAACAGCGCTGCGCGAGACAGAGCCGCTAGATATCGAAGCTGTAGCGCGAACCCACGTAGTACTGCCTGCCATAGCAGAAGCGCTCTCCGTTGGAATCGAGAAAGCCCGCGTTCATGAAGAATAGCGGCTCCCCTACTGGGACCTTGAGCTCGCGGGCGGTATCAATTCCCGCACGGGCGATCTCTAGCCTGCAGGGATCGGATGAACAGGGATACCTACCCGTACGCTCCCCCACGGCCTCGAATATCGAGCAATTGGAGAGACCGATATCTTTGAGAAATTCGAATCCGTCAACAGGATAGTAGTTGTTCTCGAACAGGACCGGCACGCCGTCTGCGGTACGCACGCGTGAGACCAAGATGAGGTCAGAGCCTTCATCCAAGCCAAAGAAAGAAGCGAGGTCGCGATCGGCGGCAACGGTCTTGCGGGCAACGACGCGAGCGCCCGCCTTCATGCCGTTTTCAGCGCATGCTTGGGTAAAACTCTGAACATCGTCCTTCTGATGCACCTTGCGAATTATCTTTGTCGCGGTCACAAACGTACCACGCCCCTGCCGCTTGGTGAGATACCCCTCGCCCACAAGCTCCTCTATTGCGCGACGAACCGTGACCCTTCCCACGCCGTACATCTTAGAAAGCTCAAGTTCCGTTGGAATCTGCGAGTCAACGGGATATGTCCCCTGTTCGATATCGCTCTTGAGCAAATCGAGCACCTGTTGATACAGCGGGGCGGAAGAGCCCCCATCCAGATGCGTATCCACAAAAACTCTCCCTTTAAGGCGTTCGCGATCTCAACTACTCCATTCTACCGCACACGGAAAAATGAGGTTAAACACATAGGGGCCCTGCATGTTTGAGCAGATCGGGAATCTGGTCGATGATTTCGTCCGCATTTGCTTGCGAAAAACCAAAACGCTCCTCGCGCTTGGCGAACACGGTGAGACCCGCCGTCTTGCCCGCGGCGATGCCCGACATCGTGCCTAGCAGCGCCGAACGCATGCAGTCCGGCTACACCCGCGGCGGCAGGCCCCAAGCTGACAGGCCCCAGCAATTAGACATCCCGTTCTCCGACGTGCTCTCGGTCGAGATCGCGGGGCGTTCCGCATAGCGGTGCTGCCGAGCACACCTACGGCGTGGTGGGGTCGCTGTGCGAGAACAACGACAAGCTCGCTATCGACCGGCGCCCGCCCGAAGTGGAGGAGGGCGACTTGCTCGTCATCCACGATGCGGGCGCGCACGGGTTCTCGGTGGGCTACAACTACAACGGCCGGCTCAAGCGTGCCGAGGTGCTGATGCGTCCGGACGGGTCGGGCCAGCTCATCCGCTGCGCCGAGGAGCCGCGCGACTACTTTGCCACCTTTGACTGCTTCCCGGCCGACGAGCGGCTCGCCGTTCGCTCCAGTATCCGCTGGGTTGCCACTATGCCGTGTAGCAGGCGGTTGTCGATACATGCGGCGATGATGCTCATGTGATGTTGGCTTCCTTCCTTTGCTTGCGAGGCGCGTCACTCGTCCTGCTGGGCCGCGGGCCCATCGTTCAGCGTGGCCTGCCTGCGAGGGGCATGCCGGGAATTGATGTAGTCGTATGCGTAGGCGATCTCCGTGACGGGGACCTCCACGTGGTAATGGGCGGAAATGTCAGAGAAGCTCGTGCGGAATGCGATCGAGGTAGGCTCTGTGTCTCGGGGATGTTCATGCGGCTGGTCCTCCTTTCGCCACACACCTTACGGGCGGGGTGGTGCGCGGAACGGGTTGGCGCCAGTGTTTCGTCACGGGCGCGTGCGCTTCGGCACTCCATGCTACATCTGAGTGGCATGTGGCGACTTCTCGACACTCGCGCTCGACACAGCGAGCGGCAATGGCGCTGCCTGCCGAGCGCCTCACGGGCGCATCCCGACCGCAGAAGTGCGCGCGAAGGCTCGTCGAAGTGCTGGGCTGGGGACCGGCGGTCTGGATACGCGGTTTCGTTCGGCGAAGGCGGCGAGGCGAATGGCATGGCGAACGTACGGGTTTGACGTGAACGGGTTGCCCGTGGCGGCGTGGTATCGGGAGGAGACGGTCGAGCAGGTGCTCGCGCCGCTGCTCGTCCGTCTCGCGCGCTCGCATCAGGAGAAGGGGTCACAGGCCCATCTCGGCGACCCGGTGCGCATACGCTATTGCGACCGGGACGGCCACGTGTCGCGAACGGATATCGTCCGCCAGGTGGACGTCGCGCCGCGAAATGCAGACTCGCCCCAATCGTCGGTAAGGGATGCCGCGGGCGATACGATGGAATCCACGGACCGCACCGCGCCGCCGAGATTGCGACGCGAATGCAGGCGATGCGCCCGAAAAACTCCTCCGCGCATGTAGGGCGAAACGCCAGATTGGAGCTCCATGAACGATTTCTCCCTCTACTCCCCCACCCGCTTTGTCTTTGGACGAAAAGTGACCGACAAGGTTGGGGAGACCCTGTCCGTCTCCGGCCACCGCCGAGCGCTCATTGTCTACGGCAAGGGTTCCGTAGTCCGCTGCGGAACGCTCGGCCACGTGAAGGCATCGCTCGACGCCGCGGGCGTGGAGCACATCGAGCTTAGAGGGGTGCGTCCAAACCCCGAAATAGGCTTGGTGCGAGAAGGCGTCGAGCTCGCACGGGAAAACGACGTCGACATCATCCTGCCCGTGGGCGGCGGCTCAGCCATGGACTGCGCGAAGGCCATCGCGCTGGGGGCGGTATACGACGGCGACGTATGGGACTTCTTCCGCAAGCGCGCCGTTCCCGCCGACCGCATCGACGTCGCCTGCGTGGCGACCATCCCCGCATCGGGTCCGAGGCCTCTAACTCCTGCGTTATCAGCAACGACGAGGAGCACCTCAAATGCGGCATTAACACGGACCTCAACCGCCCGGCCATCGCCTTCCTCGACCCGGAACTGACCTTCACCCTGCCCGCCTACCAGACCGCCGCGGGAGTGACCGACATGATCGCCCATACATGGAGCGACTCTTCTCCGGCGAGCCCGCCGTGGGCGTAACCGACAACAGCGCCTGCGGGCCAGTGCGCGCTGCGATGGAGGCGGCGTCCAAGGTGATGGAGAACCCAGATGACTACGACGCCCGCGCCGAGATCATGTGGGTGGGTACGCTCGCCCATAACGGCCTCGCCGGCTGCGGCCTGGGTGTCCCCGGCCTGCGCGACGGCGATTGGACCTGCCACGTCCTTGAGCACGAGCTGTCCGCACTGGACACCAAGATCACGCACGACGCCGGCCTCGCCGTCATCTTCCCCGCTTGGTTGCGCTACGCATGGCGAGAGCACCCCGAGCGCTTCCTGGAGTTCAGCGCCCAGGCCTTTGGCGTCGAACCCGTCGATTCGGACGCGGACGAGCTCGATGTGGAGGTAACCCCCGAGCAGGCAATCGAGTACGCGGTCGAAGCGACCATCGACGAGCTGCAGGATTTCAACGTCTCGCTGGGAATGCCGCGCACGCTATCGGAGTTCGGAGTCACCGAGGACGATATCGAAAAGATGATTCCGGACCTCAAGATCAACCGCGGAGAGCTCTTCGGCAGCTTCAAGAAGCTCACGCTGGACGACGCGAGAAAGATTTACCGCAGCACACTCTAGGAAACAGATGCCCATCCCCCACGGGCGAGCAGCACGGCGGCCCCCGCAAACCAGAAACGGCGCCGCTCCCGCGACGCCGTCATATTCCCTGGTGCCCCCGGGCGGATTCGAACCGTCGACACCCGCTTTAGGAGAGCGGTGCTCTATCCCCTGAGCTACGGAGGCATGTTGTACTAGTGTAGCAGATTTGCCCCTTTGCCATGTAGCGCATGTCCACTCATCAAGAAGGCTTTATAGCGAATTGTCGCCGTAGATAATCCTCAATATCGGAAAGAATAAAGCGAAAAAATGGGATGGAGTTTCCTCTAACCACATGAAAAGGAAATTTCCCGACTGGCGCTCAAAAGGAAAATGCATCCCGGAATGAGAATAAATTCCGGGATGCATTTTCCGCCATCTATCGCAGGCAACTAGTCACCCCTGTGGAAAAGGTTTTTGATAACGGAGGGGATGCTCTTGGCGCCCTTAGCGGTCACGTCGATAAAGTCGGGCGAACGCACGAGCTTATCCTCGTCGACGTACTTGCGGACCGCACGAAGCGTCTCTTTGTCGTCGCGCGTCGAAAACGTAAAGTGACCGTTGTCCTTGGTGAAGATGGCAAAACGCGTGATCTTCTTGGTGCCGCGTAAAACCTCGGCGGCAATATAGTCGACCTCGTCCCACGGGATTTGAATATAATCCTCGGGATTGCGCTCGTTGTAATACTCGAACGCCTTATTGCCCACCATCACGTTACCGTGGCTGGTAAGCCCCATCAGGCAGGTTGCCGGCGTTGCCAGATCGACCGTGCTGTTCTGAGATTGCGCCATGCGCACCTCGCCCTCCAAATAAAACAATCGGACCGCATCCAGTGTACCCACCGGGTGCGGTCCGTTTCAATGGCTCAAAAGCCCTTGCCTAGCAATTCTCGGTCTTAAGCCGAAACGTGCTTACATGAAGCCGCAGACGCGACCGATGATGCCGATGGCGAAGAGAGCCAGGATGATGACGATCGGGCTGACCTTCTTCTTGAGGAGCTTGCAGACCAGCAGGGTCAGGCACACGGCGGCAAGGCCGGGGATGAGCTGATCGAGGTTGGCCTGAAGCGTGGTGACCTTCACCTGATCAAGGGCGTTAGCACCGATGGAGTTATACATCGTCAGTGCTTCCTTGACACCCTCAGAACCAGAGGGCAGGTTAGCCCAGTCGATAAAGGCGCCAGCAGACTGCGTGACCTTGGAGACGACCGGGGTGAAGGAGATGGACACCCAGCGCTCGACCAGGGCGCCGATGATGAACATACCCAGGATGGAAGCACCCTCGGTGACCTTGCCCATCAGACCGCCGGAGAGGTCCTTGGCGATGGAGGAGCCGACCTTGTAGCCAAACTCCTGCGTGTACCACAGGAAGGCGTAACGGATGATGTTCCACGCGAAGAAGAACAGCAGCGGACCGGCGATGCTGCCGGACAGGGCCAGGGAAGCGCCCAGAGCGCCCAGAATCGGGCGAAGGGTGAACCAGAAGGCGGGGTCGCCGACGCCGGCGAGCGGGCCCATCATACCGACCTTGACGCCCTGAATGGCGACGTCGTCGATCGGAGCACCGTTGGCGCGCTCCTCCTCGAGAGCGAGGGTGACGCCAATGACGGGGGCGGAAACATAGGGATGGGTGTTATAGAACTCCAGGTGGCGCTTAAGAGCGGCAATCTGGTCATCCTTGTTGGTGTAGAGCTTCTTGATCGCAGGGATCATTGCGAAGCACCAGCCGCCGTTCTGCATACGCTCGTAGTTCCACGAGCCCTGAAGGAACTGATGACGGAAGCAAACCTTCTTGCGGTCAGCCTTGGTGAGCTGAATCTTGTTCTCTGCCATATGTATCACTCCCCTCCTACTCGTAATCGTTCAGAATGTCACCGAGCGGGTCACCGGAGCCGCCGCCCATGCCGCCACCCTGCTTGGCCAGATCCTTAAGGCCAAGGTAGATGAGGGCAAGGGAGATGCCGATGAGGCCAAGGGCGATCAGCGTGAGCTGAGGGATGGCAGCAAGGACAAAGCCGAGGATGAAGAACGGCCAGGTCTCCTTGGTGGCCATCATGTTGATGACCATGGCGTAACCGACAGAAGCGACCATGCCGCCGCCGACAGCCATGCCGCCGGACAGCCAGTCGGGCATAGCGTTAAGCGCGTTGGTAACAGCCTCGGCCGGGATGATGCACAGAAGTACTGCCGGGATGGCGATACGAAGGCCCTGCATGAGGATGGCAGCGTACTGCCAGCGCTCGATGCCGGAGAAGTCGCCCTTCTCGGCGCAACCGTCCATGGCGTGAGCGATAGCGGTGGCCAGGGTACGGCAGATCATGGTCAGGAACAGGCCAGCGACCGACAGCGGGACGGCGACGGCGATGGCGGCGGTAACGGCCTTTGCCGAATCGGTGGCGCCACCGTTGAGGGCGAGCACCATGATGATCGAAGAAGCGACCGAGGCCAGAGCGGCGTCAGGCGCGACAGCGGCGCCAACGTTAGCCCAGCCAAGGGCCATCATCTGGAGCGAACCGCCCAGGAGGATGCCCTCCTGAAGGTGACCGGTTACGAGACCGATAAGCGTGCATGCCACGAGCGGCTGATGGAACTGGAACTCATCCAGAATGCCTTCCATACCGGCAAGCAACGCGACAATCGCAACAAGCAGAATAGTGATTGCAGACATGTATCGGACCCTCCTTTACTATGCTTGAGCGGCCAGTTCGGCCTTAGCTTTCTTCAACATGGCGTCGAGATCCTCGGAGGAATCCGAAGGAACCTTGCGGACCTCGAACTTGACGCCCTTGGCCTTGAGGGCCTCGAGAGTCTTGACGTCGTCATCGCCCATAGCGACGGCGTTGGTGACGACGACCTTGCCCTTGGAGTGAGCCATGGAACCGATGTTGACTTCCTTGATGTCGACGCCGGCCTCGATGGCCTTGAGCAGATCCTGCGGGTTCTCGAAGAGCAGCATGGCCTTGGTGTCACCAAAGCGCGTGTCCTTGACGACCTCGGCCATCTTCTTGATGGGCACGACGTTGGCATGGACTCCCGGAGGGGCAGCCTGCTCGATCATGGTCTTGCGGAGCTCGTCGTGAGCAACGCCGTCGGAAACCACGATGATGCGGTTGGGGTTGATCTGCTTGGTCCACGTGGTGGCCACCTGACCATGAAGCAGACGGGTGTCGATACGGACGTGGGCAATCTTGATGTGCCCGTCGCCGATGACCGTTCCCGGAGGAATAGCGCCTGCAGGAGCAGCGGCGGCCGCAGCCGGCTTCTTCTCCTCGGGCTCCAGAGACTCGGGCTTGACGCGCACGCCAGCCTTAGCCTCAGTCACGAGATGTTTTGCGATCGCATGTGCAGTGTTCTTTGCGTCAAAGCGCTGCGAATATGCCTCGATGAGCATAGGCAGGTTGACACCGGTGACGATAGCCCAGGAATCGTGGCCCTCGATGAGTCCGCTGATCTGGTTGAACGGCGTGCCGCCCCACAGATCAACGAGGAAGAGCACCTGCTCCTGGTCCTCGAAGGAAGCGACTGCTTCCTCGACCTTGGCACGGAAATCGTCGGGGCCCATGCTCGGCTCGAGCGAGACCACGGCAACAGACGGCTGATCGCCAAAGACCATCGAGCCCGTCTGCTTGATTCCAGCTGCCAAGTCCCCGTGGCTAGCAAGAACAATACTTACCATCACATAACCTCCTTTTTGTCTACGTATTTCCTACACGACATGAAAGGAGTATACCTGTTTGGATTGTGGAATTATAGCTAAATTCGCAAAAGGTTGCATTATTTGTTTAAACGTCTAAGTTTGTTACAAGTTGATTACGTTGCTGGCTTATAGCTCATTGCCTGCTAAAACGTGATTTGCTGATTGTTTTCAAAGACATATAAAGGTGCACCGTTCGTTAAGACCGCTTTTAGGTAAATCCCAATGCGTCTGCGTGCCACCATTTTGTTTAAACAGACATGACTTGACTAACCGAAGCAAATATGTTTAGAACTCTAGCCCATGTAGACATTAGATGTTAGGCGATGTGGAGAGGGTTGGCGGCGTCGACGGCATCGGGGGCGTCGGAGAGGCCGTCAGGAGCAGCGTCTGCCGGGTCCTCGTCGGGGGTCTCGATCTGTTTGATCATGACCTCCTGGCCCTGCAGCAGGTATGTTTCACCGCTGCCGCAATGGGGGCAAGTCTTGCCGTGCTCGACCGTCGCGTAGTCGCGGCCGCACGCCTCGCAATGCGTCACGGCCTCGACAGGCTCCACGATAAGCTCCGCGCCCTGCGTGATAGGCTTTTTATCCGCCGCCCAGCGCCAAGCGTCGAGTAGTAGATCGGGGACGACGCCCGAGACCTCGCCCAGCAGCAGCGTGACGCTCGAAACGCGACGCACGCCATGAGCGCGCACCACATTCTCAACATCGCGAATGATGTGATAGACGATTCCGAGCTCGTGCACTTTTAATTCCTTCCGCCGTTCTACCGAACGGCGGTCGGCTTGACGCTGCGCGAGCCCCAGACGGGCGATCTGCCTTTCAATCGTCGGGCATGGGCAAAAGCCCTATGCCCTCCTCTTTCAAGGCACCTCGCCACGCCTGGGACTCGCTCGCTGTCCAACCGCTCTCTGCGCCGTTCTCCTGCTTGTTGCGTTTCTTACTTCTTCCCGAATTTAATCTTGATGGCGCGCTTGAGCGCGTACTTGCCCAGGCTTGGAAGCTTTTGCTCGTATTTGACCATCGTGGAGCACTCGGGGCGGTCGCGATCCAGATGGATGGCGTCGAACGCGCACTTGGTGGTGCACAGGCCGCAGCCGATGCACTTGTTGGGGTCGACGATCGAGGCGCCGCAGCCCAGGCAGCGGGCGGTCTCGGCGCGCACCTGCTCCTCGGTAAAGGTCTCAACATACTCGCTAAACGGCGCAGCCTTCTCGCGTTCGCGGTCCACATGCGCAACCTCGCGGCTCGCGTTGTCGTAGCTCTCGATCACGACATCGTCGCGGTCGAGCGCGGTGTAGCGGCGCTGGTTGCGGCCGATGGTGAGCGTGGAGCCCGGCTGCACAAAGCGATGGATGGACACGGCAGCCTCGTGGCCGGCGGCAATGGCATCGATGGCAAAGCTGGGGCCGGTGTAGACGTCGCCGCCCACAAAGATGTCGGGTTCGGCGGTCTGGTAAGTCTGGGGATCGGCCAGGGCGCCCTGGCCGCGGCCGAGCTCCACCTTGGAGCCAGCCAGCAGGTCGCCCCACACAATGGACTGGCCAATCGACATGACGACACGGTCGGCATCGACACGGCGCAGATCGTTCTCGTCGTACTCGGGCGCAAAACGGCCCTCGTCGTCAAAGACACGCGTGCAGCGCTTGAAGGTGATGCCGCACACGCGACCGGCCTCGTCCAGGTGAATCTCCTTGGGGCCCCATCCGCAGCTGATGTGCGCGCCATCCTCAATGGCCTCGCGACGCTCCTCCTCGCTGGCAGGCATCTGGGCATCGCTCTCCAGGCAGAACATCTCAACGTGCTCGGAACCCAGACGGCAGGCGTTGCGCGCGACATCGATAGCCACGTTGCCGCCGCCCACCACAATGGTGCGGCCGGACAGGGAATCGATCTTGCCGCTGTTAACCTCGCGAAGGAAGTCGACGGCCACGGTCACGTCCTCGGCACCCTCGCCCGGAATGCCCGCAAGGCGGCCGCCCTGGCAGCCAATGGCAACGTAGAAGGCCTTAAAGCCCTGCGCGCGCAGCTCGTCGAGCGTCACATCGCGACCGACCTCCACGCCATAGCGGAACTCGGCACCCATCAGGCGAATAACTTCGACCTCGGCCTCGATAACGTCCTTCTCCAGCTTAAAGCTGGGAATGCCATAGGTGAGCATGCCGCCCGGGCGCTCGTTCTTCTCGAACACGACGGGCTTGTAGCCCTTCTCGGCCAGATAGAAGGCACAGGACAGACCGGCCGGGCCGGCACCGATGATGGCGATCTTCTGATCGAAGCCGCCGGCGCGCGTCGGCGTCACCACGGGTGGGACATAGCGGGTCGCGGCATCAAGATCGCGCTGGGCGATAAACTTCTTGACCTCGTCGATAGCCACGGCGGCGTCCACACGGCCACGGGTGCAGGCATCCTCACAGCGGCGGTTGCACACACGGCCGCAGATAGCGGGCAGCGGGTTCTCGCGCTTGATGAGCGCCAGCGCCTCGTCATAGCGGCCCTGCGCCGCGAGCTTTAAGTAGCCCTGGACGGCAACGTGCGCGGGGCAAGCCGTCTTGCAGGGCGCGGTGCCGGACTCGTGCGTCTCGATACGGTTATCGTTGCGGTAGTTGGGCGACCACTTGGTGTGGTCCCACTTGGTGGCATCGGGCAGCTCCTGGCGCGGATACTCGGGCACCTGTCCGCCGGCCTTTTTGCTGCAGAGCTTCTGGCCGAGCTTGGCGGTACCGGCCGGGCACACCTCAACGCAGCGACCGCAGGCCACGCACTTGTCCTTCTCGACCTTGGCGACATAGGCCGAGCGCGACAGGTTGGGCGTGTTGAACAGCTGCGAGGTGCGCAGGGCATAGCACACGTTGACGTTGCAGTTGCAGATGGCGAAGATCTTGTTCTCGCCGTCGATATTGGTGATCTGGTGCACAAAGCCGTTGTCTTCGGCCTGGCGCAAGATGTCGTAAACCTCGTCGCGGGTCACGTAATGACCGCGGTCGGTCTCAACAACATAGTCGGCCATATCGCCCACGGCGATGCACCAATCGGCCGGGTCGTCGGCGCAGCCCTCACCCATCACGCGACGGCTCGCGCGGCAGCTGCAGGTGCTAGCGGCATATTTGCCATCGTATTTGTCGAGCCAGTGCTCAATATGCTCAATCGGCACCGAGGTGCTCGCCGCGTCGATAGCCTTCTCGACCGGAATGACATGCATACCGATACCGGCGCCTCCGGGCGGCACCATCGGCGTGGCCTTGGACAGCGGTCCCTTGGACGCCTGCTCAAAGAACTTGGCATAGACCGGATGCTCCTCGAGCTGGCTCACGCGCATGTTGAGAAACTCAGCGGAACCCGGCACCAGCATGGGCAGCACCCACTGCTTGGCGCGCTCGGGGTTTTCCCAGTTGTACTCAAGCAGACCCGTGTAGCTCATGTCGTCGAGCATCTTCTCGATATCGGCTTCGGGCATGCCGGTGAGCTTGACCATCTCGGGCAGCGTATAGGGACGGCGCATCTTCATCTTGCAGAGCACTTCGGCCTGCTCGTCGGTTGCGGCCTCGGCAAACGACCAGTACTCGTAGCCCAGCAGCTCATCGCGATGCAGCAGACGGTTGGTGCAGTGCTCGCACAGCTTGACGATGGCCTCGCGCGGATGCTCCGGCAGCGGCGGCACGAACTCCGAACCGATGTCGGGCTCGGTGTAGCTAATCCCCGGTCCGTTGAGAATCATGGTTGTCCCTTCTCTTGCCGCAGCCCGGCGAGACCGCGGCGCCCCTCTTTTTTTGCAGGCTGGGCATGCCCCATGCCGTTCACCCGCCATTAGTTGACATTGTGTCAAAAATAGTATTGACGAACCGTCAACAATATTCAAGACTGTTAGGCGAACGGTCAGGCAAAAGAGGATGAAAGGCGGCAGAACATGGGCAACACGTACGCAGATATCCCTGTGGCCGACGCCACTCTTGCGTCCGATAGCGCGGCAAAGCGCCTGACGGGCGACGAACGCCGTCGCGAGATTCTCGATGCCGTGCGCACCGTAAGCTCCGAGCTGGGCGTGTCGCATCTATCCGTCTCGGCCGTGACCAAGCGAGCCGGCTGCACGCGCTCGCTGTTCTACCACTACTTCGCCGATATGGACGCCGCTGTCACCGCCGTCATGGACGAGGCAATCGACGGTTTTATCTCCGAACTCGAGCAGTGGAACGCCGGCCGCACGGTTGGCGACATCGAAGGCGCACTCGACACCGTCGCCCCGCTCTTTAAGCGCCTGGTCGCCAGCGGCCACGAGCTGCCGAGTACGCTCACCTCAAGCAGTGGCGCGCTCTACGGCGGCTTTTTACACAACGTGGTCCAGCGTGTGGCGCAGTATATCTGCGACACCACCGTGGTGGATTTTGTCGCCCATCATGAGCTACGCATCGACCATGTCTACGAGACGTTCTACACCCTCATCATGGGGTTGTTGATGTATATCCGCACGCACCCCGATGTGCCCGACGAGACGGTCAAGGAAATCATCGCCTCGACACTCCACATCGAGGGCTATACCGCCAAGTATCCGGAGCGCAAGCCCCAGGACTGACGACATTTGGCCAAACTGCCCGCGATCAGAAGAGGGGCCGCGGGCGTGTGAAAGGAGAGCAGCATGCTGTTCGATGTTTGGGGTAGCGATACCCTTATCCACTGGGCCGGCTGGGCCATGGTCTTTATTGGCCTGATCGTGCTCAACGAGGTCGGCCGCCGCACCAAGCTGGGCGCGGCCATCATCTTTGGCGTGGCTCCGCTGGCCATGACCATCTACTGCGTCGCCATCGCCGTCGGCGTTTCGCAGGGCGCCGAGTGGGCGCTCACCAACCCCACCCATGTGTACCAGAACAGCTGGTTCCACTACGCCAAGGTATACGCGGCGCTTGCCGGTTGCTGGGGCTTCATCGCCATTAAGTATCAGTGGGGCAAGATCGGCAAGGCGCACTGGTTCCGCGCATGGCCGTTTGTGATCGTCGCCATCAACATCATGATCGCCGTCGTGTCCGACTTCGAGAGCGCCTATCACTTCTTTGTCCTGGGCCAGTCCACTTGGGTCACCTCCGAGGGCGCCACGCAGCTCGCCGGTTGGAATAACGTGTTCAACGGCATCGCCGGAATCATCAACATCTTCTGCATGACCGGTTGGTGGAGCGTCTACGCCTCCGAGGACAAGACCGACATGCTGTGGCCCGACATGACCTGGGTCTACATCATCGCCTACGACATCTGGAACTTCTGCTACACCTACAACTGCCTGCCCACCCACTCCTGGTTCTGCGGCTTTGCGCTGCTGCTGGCGCCCACCGTCGCCGCCTTTATCTGGAACAAGGGCGGCTGGATCCAGAACCGCGCCTTTACGCTTGCTATTTGGTGCATGTTTGCCCAGGTGTTCCCCTACTTCCAGGAGGAGTCCATCTTTGTGACCCACTCCACACTCGACCCCGGCGCCGCCACCGCGGTCTCCATCGCCGCGCTGATCGCCAACGTCGCCGCGATCATCTACATCGCCTACCGCGCCAAGAAGCTCGGCCGCAATCCCTACAAGCAGGATGTCTTTGAGGGCACCAGCGATTGGGAGAAGGCTACCGCTCGCCGCGCCAAGGTGGATTACGCACACGCCGAGTAACGCGCCTGGCGCAGACATCGCTTGAGCACGAAGCAGCATAGCCGGCTCCGCGCAACTCAACGCATTGTAGAGCCCCCGGAATGTGATTCGTTCGCGTTCCGGGGGCCTTTTGCCGCCGCGAGGATGCGGCCGAACGATGCGCTCGAGTTAAATCGGATCTTATATTTCGCACGCGCTTTATATGGCTCCATTTTTGGGTACAGTGTTGTCCCGATATTGAGCTTGGGGGATATATGAAAGATGAGACGATGGGCCAAGAGGATGCGGCCCAAGATGCAGAAGCTTGCGCTGAGGCCTTGGAGAGCTTAGACCGGATTTCACTCGATGAGATTGCGTTTGACGATTCGGGCGTTGATGTGCAGGATGAGCCGGAAACCGAGGCGCAATCCGATGATCAGGATGCAGGCGACGTTGAGCCTGCCGAGGATGAGGCAGATCACGAAGACACCGAAAGCGAGGCCGGCAACCAGCCCGAATCCGACACGGGCGAGGAAACCGTCTTGCTCGACAGCTTACCGGCCGAGGATTCGCTGACCCGCGAGCTTCCTGGCCTGGGTTCCGCACCAGCCGTGGACGAGACCATCGCCATGGGCGATATTCCCCTACCATCCGTTCCCTCGGCACGCGAGGCCGAGGTTCGCCATCGCAAGATGTCGCCCAAGCGCCGCAACCTGATGGTTGCCGGCGTTGTGGCCGTCGCGCTCGTCGCCGGCGGCGCAGGCTATGCTGCCTGGAACGGATATCAGCAAGAGCAGGCTGCCACTGTCGCCGCCAATGCCCACACGATGATGTCAGTGCAGATTGGCGTGCAGGCCGCGGGCCTCGACTGTTCCACTGGCTCAAAGATCCCCGTGCAGGTGAGTGGCCAGGACTCCGACGGCTCTTCTGTGAGCGAAACACTCTACGTTGACGAGCACGGCCGCGGCATCAAACTGCTGCCCGGCGATTACACGCTCTCCATCGCTGCCTCCCCCATCGCGGCCGACGGCACCATCTATACCGTCCCAACCACCAAGACGCAGGTCACCGTTAAGAGCGATGGACAGGATTTAAGTGCCCAGGCCACCTTTAAGCTCAAGGTGCCTTCGGCCGACACGGTGACTGACGACCAGATCGATGCCGCCGCCAAGTATGCCGAGGAGGGCGGTGCGAGCTCCGCTGCGGCTGCCAAAGTGCTCCAGCAGGCAGCAACCGCGCGGCGCGACGCCGCCGTCAATGCCGTGAGCGCGCAAAAGGCACAGGCGTCCCGTGATGCTGACGCTCGCCACAAGGCAACCGACCTCTACCAGCTCGATATTCCCGTCGAGTGGTACGGCAAGGTCGCAACTTGGCAAAACGGAAGCACGCTATGCATCTATCTGGGCGACGACGCCAATACGCCGCTCGTGACGCTCGTTGCGGTGCGCGAGGGCGAGAGCTTTACGCCCGATGAAGGCGATACGGTTTTGGGCGCGGCCAATCTAGGCAACGGTTATACCGTCTACGCCAGCGGCCCCGTCTATCCGTACGTGGTGCCCCAGACCATCAACGGACGGACGCAGAACCCCGTGTCAACCTACCCCATGGACACGGCCATTGAGCTTGTCGAGCTTACGACCGGCAACCGCTACACCTATAGCCAGATCAAGAACGACCTGGTTGGCAAAGACGGCAACGCAGACGCCGCCACCAAACTCGAGACCGACTACCTCGCCCAGATTCTCCTGCCGAGCATCAAAGCCCAGGACTAGCCTGGCACAGCAAGGTGCTCCCCAACCGTGATGAAGGAGCCAGGAGGTCCTGACCCCACAGGCCCATAGATGATTAGGCAAGGAGCCACTTCCATGCGGGCATAACGTGTACCACACCGTGCTCGCATGGAATATCGGTCTGTTCATCCATGGTAACGATTGCCGACTCGCCAAGATCGAACTGGGCCATCGAGGCATCAAGCGCGGTAATTTCGCGCTCGCGCGTTTTCTCACTTGCCATATCCGCGCTCACCTGAATCAGGCTATAAGCCCGCATGAGAAGTGCGTCCCCAGCAACAAAGTCCACCTCATGGCTTTTACTCTTCTCTTTGATCAGCAGACGGCAGACCGAGCCGGTCCTCACCGCGGGAGTCCTTCTTCTTAGCGCATTGAACACTGCGGTCTCGAGCCTCTGGCCCTGGTCCAATGCCGATGCGGGAGAGAATGCTCCAAACATCGCAGGATCGACAGCGTAGACCTTAGACGCAGACCGCATGTTATTTGCCAGTGAACGCGTGAACTCCGGCACAGAAAACAACAGGTAGGCGTCCTCATAATACTCAAGTAAGTCGCTGAGCGAATTACGACTGACGGGTATCTGCCTGCTCTTGAACTCGTTATACACTTTGTTCACCGACAGCTCTCGTCCCGAAGATGCCATACACCGCGTCAGGAACAGCGATGCCAGGCGAGGGTTCTTGACGTCGTAGCGTTCAACGACGTCCATGGCGACCGTTCGCGAAGCATATTCCTGTAGCAGCTGAATCGCGTCTGCGGGCGTCTGCCCAAGTGTCGCGATGAATCCCCCTCGTTCAAGATATCCGATCAGATGATGTCGAAGCAGCGCCGCATCGCTCGGGGAAAAGGTCACATCTGGCTCGGGAACGTTCCCCGTCTTATATCGAACGTATTCCGAAAAGCTCAATGGAAAAAGCTCTCGCACAAGAGAACGACCCCTGAACTCGCTCTTAAGTTCTGAGGACAGCATCTTAGAAGAAGATCCCGTCACATAGACGGTCGCTTTCTCCGTATCGACTACACGCCGCAGAAACGCACCCCATTCGGGAATTTCCTGGATCTCGTCAAAGAAAATATAAGCGCCCTCGGTTCGAGCAGCAGGATACAGCGCATAGAACGTGTCGAGCACGTCCGCCAGCAGCGATGGCTCATACGGGCGCAAGCGCTCATCCTCAAAATTGAAGTAAAGCATCCGGTCAAGCTCGACGCCCCGGCTCTGAAGCCGCCGCATCTCCTGATACAGGCGATACGTCTTTCCACAACGGCGGGCCCCCACAATCACATTTACGATGTTGTCGCGCTTTGGCTCCTGTGGATTTCCTAGATCAAGGTCTCGCTCAAAGACCCGCGGAACCCCCTGCTGTTCAAAGTCCTTTATTTTCCGGGCGACCAAGTCGTTGAATGCCATAATTCTCCAATCTTGCTCTCTAGCTAATCAAAATTATACCTATTCTTGATTAATTGAAGAGCAAGATTGTGTCTTACTTGATTAACACTTAGGCAAGTTTTTTCACTATTACTGCTCGAAGGATGCCGAGTGGCTGAGAGGACAACCAAGCTCGAATGCGACTCCCTGGACAGTCGATTTGGGACGGGACTTTTTTGACTACCCGTCCCAGAAAATCATCGCCAAATTAGCTACTTGATGCAACTAGCGCCAGGGGTCGGCTTCGAACAGCGGCTCGCGCTCGGGGCGGCGATCGCTGTAGGGATCGTAGCCGTCATCGTCCTCGTTCTCGGCACGGATGTAGGGGTCGCGCGGCTTGGGCGCCGGTTTGGGAGAAGCCTTCGGTGCGACCGGCGCGGCGGGCGCTGCCTCAGCAACCGGTGCGTGCGTCTTGTTCTCGTCTTTCATCTGCATAGCTCCTTGCATCGCATCCGTTCAACATTATCGATTGTCGCACGAAAAAGGGCGGCGGACCCAATTGGATCCGCCGCCCTTGGCGTTTAGAGACGGCTGGCAGATTTTAAGGCATGTCGCATAAATCTATTCGGCGTCGGGGACCTCATAGGTGGCCGCCGGCGTGTTGTCGCACACGACGGTAAAGCCGCCGTCCTTGTCGGCATCGACCGTCACCTGATCGCCCTCGCGCACCGTGCCGTCGATGATAGCGGCGGCGATGGCATCCACGACCTCGCGCTGAACCAGACGCTTGAGCGGACGGGCGCCAAAGACCGGGTCCAGACCGCCCACGGCGAGCATCTGCTTGGCCGCCGGGGTGATGGCAAGCGTCATGCGCTCCTTGGCCAGACGTGCGCGGACGTCGGCAAGCTGGATGTCGACGATTTTCTCGATCTGCGCCATGCCGAGCGGGTGGAACACCACGATGTCGTCGATACGGTTGAGGAACTCAGGGCGGAAAGTCTGAGCCATGGCGGCGTCGACCTGACGGCGCATCTCCTCCTCGTCCTTACCGGACAGGTCGGCGATGGCCTTGGAGCCCACGTTGGACGTCATGATGATAATCGTGTTCTTAAAGGACACCTGACGACCCTGGCCATCGGTCAGACGGCCGTCGTCGAGCACCTGCAACAGCACGTTGAAGACATCAGGATGAGCCTTCTCCATCTCGTCGAGCAAGATTACGGAGTACGGGCGACGGCGCACGGCCTCGGTGAGCTGGCCGCCCTCGTCGTAGCCCACGTATCCCGGGGGCGCACCGATCAGACGCTGGACGCTGAACTTCTCCATGTATTCGGACATGTCGATACGCACGAGCGCGCGCTCGTCATCGAACAGGCACTCGGCCAGCGCCTTGGCGAGCTCGGTCTTGCCCACGCCGGTGGGACCCAGGAAGAAGAAGCTTCCGATGGGCTTGTCCGGATCGGAGAGGCCCGCACGGCTGCGGCGCACAGCTGCGGCGACGGCGGAGACGGCCTCGTCCTGGCCGATGACGCGCTTATGCAGTTCGCCCTCCAAGCCCTTCAGCTTGTCGAGCTCGCCCTGCATCATCTTGGACACGGGCACGCCGGTCCAGGCGCTCACGACCTCTGCAATCTCATCGGAGGTCACCTGTTCGTTGAGACCCTCGCCGTCCTGCTGCTTTTGCGCCTCGAGCGCGGCCTCGGAATCCTGAATCTGTTGCTGCAGACCCGGGATCACGGAATAGCGCAGCTCGGACGCACGGCCCAGGTCGCCGTTACGCGTCGCGCGCTCCTCTTCGCTCTTGGCCTCGTCAAGCTGGCTCTTAAGCTCCTGCACGTGGTCAATGGCGTTCTTCTGGTTGAGCCAGCCGGCCTTTTGCACGTTGAGTTTTTCCTGGACCTCGGCAATCTCCTGGCGCAGGGCCTCCAGACGCTCCTTGGAGGCGTCATCGGTCTCTTTCATGAGCGCCTGTTCCTCGATCTGCAGCTGAGTGAGCTGACGCGTGGTGGCGTCGATCTCGACCGGCATGCTGTCGAGTTCCATGCGCAGGCGGCTTGCCGCCTCATCGACCAAATCGATGGCCTTGTCGGGCAGGAAGCGGTCGGCGATGTAGCGATCGGAGAGGTCGGCAGCTGCCACGAGCGCGCTATCGGTGATATGCACACCGTGGAAGATCTCGTATTTCTCCTTGAGGCCACGCAGGATCGAGATGGTGTCCTCGACGGTAGGCTCGCTCACCATCACGGTCTGGAAACGACGCGCGAGCGCCGCATCCTTTTCGATGTACTTGCGGTATTCGTCGAGCGTGGTCGCGCCGATCGCGTGCAAGTCGCCACGGGCAAGTGCCGGCTTGAGAATGTTGCCGGCGTCCATGGAGCCCTCGGTGGCACCCGCGCCCACGATGGTGTGGAGCTCATCGATGAACAGGATGACCTTGCCCTCGGACTTTTGCACTTCCTTGAGCACGGCCTTCAAGCGGTCCTCGAACTCGCCGCGGTATTTGGCGCCGGCGACCAGCGCGCTCATATCGAGCTCGATAAGGTCGCGGTCGCGCAGGGTGCTCGGCACGTCGCCGGCCACGATACGCTGGGCGATGCCCTCGACGATGGCCGTCTTGCCGACGCCCGGCTCACCGATGAGCACGGGGTTGTTCTTGGTGCGACGGGACAGGACCTGGATGGTGCGGCGAATCTCATCGGTACGGCCGATGACCGGGTCGAGCTTGCCGGCGCGGGCCAGATCGCAGATGTTGCGACCGTACTGCTCCAGTGCCTCAAACTGAGTCTTGTCCTCGGCAGACGTCACGCGGTCATCGCCACGCAGCTCCTCGTAGACTTGCTCGATGCGCTCCTTGGTGACGCCGGCGTCGCGCAGTACGCGGCCCGCCTCGCCCTTGTCCTCGGCAAGCGCCATCAGCAGATGCTCAGTCACCACAAAGCTGTCGCCCATCTTGGTGGCCTTCTTCTCGGCCTTTTCGATGACGCGGACGAGCTCGTTGGACAGGCCCATCTGCTGGCCCTCGCCCGAAACCTTGGGCGCGTGGTCGATGGCATCCTGTGTGGAGCGTGCGAGCTGGGCCGGGTCGGCACCGATGCGCTCGATGATCACGGAGATATTGCGCTCGCCGGCACCGAGCAGGGCAGACAGCAGGTGAATCGGCTCCACCGCGCCCGCCTGCGCGTCGGCAGCCGTGCTCATGGCGGTCTGCAGCGCCTCGCGCGACGTCATTGCTAGCTTATCGATTCTCATGGAATCACCTCTCTTGGGGCGGCCGCCCTACGGGGCGGCTTCACGTTGTTCGAGAAGTATTGTTGCCAGCTTTGTACGATCTTATACACAAATCTAAGTCTCTATATATAAGATTTTCTGAGTGATTGAGAGATAGGGGGCAGGCACGCTCACCCGCTACGGCCTCGTCCCCTCACTATCTCAATCTGTAACATCTATCGACCGTTTCCGGCTCCAGATGTTACAGATCGAGACGAATTGTTCAGCGGCGCCCGTTTGTCTCAATCTGTAACATCTAGTCGGCAAATAGGGCTCTATCTGTTACAAATCGAGACGAACAGAAGACACCTGAATCGAAAATCTAAATCTGTAACACCAAGCCCACTTTTAGCGGCCAAGATGTTACAGATCGAGACAGACCAAGAACCACCACAAAGAGGACAGGCACCTTTGTGGTGGTCGCGGTCTCTACTCCTTCGCCGAACCCGTACTTCCCGATTCGACGGTCCAGGGCATCTCATCCTCGAACAGCCATGTACGGGCAGACCCACTATCGCGTGCAGTCTGCGGGTCAGGCAAGCAGGTCTGTTTATAGGCATCTTGGATACACTGACCCATAAAATCGTTGAGCTCGGTCTGGTCGCCCTCCATGACATAGGCGACATCGCCGTCCATGATGTAGATGCCCGGACCCTCATTGCCCTCGTAGCCCGGATCGTACGAGACATCACATAACTTTGCGCCGTTTGCAGTGTCCAGCTCGATGGAAGAGTGGCATCCGCCAACCATGTCGTTCGCTTTTGCCCGATAGGACGCATATCCGTACCAACGCTTAAATGTTTTGCCCTTGAGTAGCTCGGACGCCCTATCGATCAGGCTTGTATCCGTGGTATAGCGCATGGCCCCAAGCTGAATACGCGGATAATTGCTAATACCCAGCACAGCCGGCTGCTCATCAAAATCAACCGTAATGGTCTCGGGCTTGTCGTCGCCGGTCAGAAGTTCGACAGATTGAGTCACAGGCTTGACCACCGGTTCCGTCACCGCAGCAGGTAGAAATGCCATACCGACAGCGCCCGCGCCAACCACAGCGATCGCAAGCGCCAAGACAATCAATCCAATACGGACAGAACGGCTCACGGCAAAACACCCCACAATGCAAACCTTCGCCACCCGCACTAATGATACCGCCAGCCAGCACTATTACCTAAAGGAGCCGCGCGCTCCTCACCACCACAAAGGGGACAGGCACCTTTGTGGTGGTTTTCGACGCTAACGGTCGACCATCTCGCGCCATGAGATTAAACTTGAATTGTTCTCTGAACATATCCATTTCTGCCTATCCTCAACAGATCTTTGTCTCGAGGAGCGCATATGAAGCCGTCTCATTCCACCGGCCGCAACGTCATCGCCATTCTCGCCATACCCATCGTGATGCTCTTCCTTATCGTCATCACGCCCTTTTCTTTTGGTATCGCCTCGCCCTTCGATCTTTGCGGGATGATCGACGCCGGCTCGCGTGCCACCTCGCTCTCCTTTGTCTGCCGTGGCGTGTTCTACGAATATGCAATTCCCACCGGAAGTTGGCAGTCCAAGTTACCGTTGCTCGGCAAGGTCGACGGATGCTCCCCCTATTTCTGCCTTGAACCTCAGGCGCTAAACTATCTGATCGACGACCAGCCACTCGACTCCATCACCCTCGCCTACGACTACGCGCCAAACACCGATGAGCGCCACATGAACCAAGTCCTCGACAAGCTGCTTGGACAGTGCGGGCTCACCGCGGAAGCCGGTCGAACCATCTATAGCAACCAGAAATTAAAGCGAACAGAACTCCGCCGTGTCGGAAAAATCAAAGGGCGAAACGGGGCCGCCTACTGGGATGCCTGGGCAACACGCGACAAGGGCGAATTCGGACACAGCACCTATATGGTCACTGTCTACACCAAAGACGGAATTAAGGACAATGTTGACGATTTCGCGTCATCCAAACTCGGCATCCCCAAAACAACCAAACCCGCCAACCCGGATGAAATTCTGTAGAGCCGCTCATTAGAATGTCGTTCAGCGAGCACGGCAGCATCGAGCTCGCCCCCACCACCACGAAAGGGACAGGCCCCTTTGTGGTGGTTTTCGACTCTGGCGCTCAACTGTCTCGATCTGTAACACCTAGCTGCCGTTTTGGACCTCAGATGTTACAGATCGAGACGAAATGTTCAGCAGTTTCCGTTTATCTAAATCTGTAACAACTACTCGGCAAATAAGGGTCTACCTGTTACAGAACAAGACAAACCGCGGACCACCACAAAGATGTCTGCCCCCTTTGTGGCGGTTTTCGACAAAAAGAAGCCGCCCCGACAACAGAGGCGGCATCAAGCAAGTCTATTTATTAGCGTCCCTCAAGACCCAACGAGAATGCAGAAATGTAGTCCGGGGCTCACCCTTTCCCGAACGCGACCCTCGCGAAGCGCGTGAGCGGGCGGGAAAGGGTAAGCCCCGGACGGACAATTAAGTGCGTTACTCGGCAGCGGCCTTGAACTTGTTGTAGTTGATCAGGCAGCCGGCCTTGACGATGGCACGCTCCTCTGCCGTCATATCGGCAATATAGAGCTCAATCTGCTCGACCGCACCATCGGCGCGCACTACGTACGCGGCGATGTTCTGCAGGTCGCCGTCGAGCGTGGTACGGATACCCGGCACAAAGACGTAGTCGCCCACCTCAAAGTTGGGCTCGGCCTCCATCTGGAAGGGCACCATGCCCCAGTTCATCACGTTGGAGCGATAGCGCTTGGTGGCGTACTCGTGGACGATGTTGGCCAGGCCGCCAATTACGCGCTGGCAGCTCGCGGCCTGCTCGCGGGCAGAACCGTCACCGGGCTTCTTGGCATAGAGCATGGAGCCGTACTCAGTCGCCTTGGCATCGGCCGCGACACCCGCGCCGGTCAGCGCCTCAAACACGCTGGCAAGCTCGGCATCGAGTGCCACCAGGTCGCCCGCTGCCTCGCCGGCAACGCGGCGCTTTTCCACCGCGTCGACCTCCTTGGAGCGGCCCACGTAGGCAGGGTCGCGACGGCTGAGCGTAAACTCGGCCAGACCCAGCGGGTTGGAGCGGAAGGAGCTCGTCTCGCCCGAGGGAATGAGCTCGTCGGTCGTAGTGACCGGGTCCATGATCTTGGAGCACACCTTGAGCAGGATGTCGTCGCCGAGAGGCTCCATCGCGGGCCACGGCTTGATGTTGGGGCCCTCGACCAGCTCGTCGGCCGGCTCAGCCTTGCCAAAGCCCCAGTACACGCGCTTCTTGTACGGCGCGTCGTCAAAGGTGTACTCGCAGGCCTCGTCCCAAGTCTCCTCGGGCAGGTCGGTCGCCGGCGTCAGGACGCCGCCGTTGGCAGCCGTCGCCGCAATGGAGCGGGCGTCCATCAGGGCCACGGCGCTCAGCTGACCGTTGCCCGGCTTGGAACCCTCGCGATTGGGGAAGTTGCGCGTGGTGTGGCGGATCGAAAGGCCGTTGTTGGCAGGCGTGTCGCCGGCGCCGAAGCACGGGCCGCAGAATGCCGTGCGCACAATCGCGCCGGCCTCCATAAGGTCGTAGATGTAGCCGCGGCGTGTAAGCTCGAGCGCCACGGGCTGGCTCGTGGGATAGACCGACAGCGAAAACTCGCCGCAGCCGGTGTTGGCGCCCTTAAGCACGCGGGCAGCCTGGACCACGGAGTCGTAGTTGCCGCCCGAGCAGCCGGCGATGACGCCCTGCTGCACGTGCAGCTTGCCGTCGACGATCTTGTCGAGCAGGCTAAAGTGCGTCTTACCCTCGCCGATCTTGGCGGCCTCGAGCTCGACCTCATGCAGGATGTCCTCGAGGTTCTCGTTGAGCTCGTCAATCTCAAAGCCGTTAGAAGGATGGAACGGCAGCGCGATCATGGGCTTGATGCTCGACAGGTCGACCTCGACGCAGCCGTCGTAGTAGGCGACATCGGCGGGCTTGAGCTCGCGGTAGTCGTCGCCGCGGCCGTGCATGGTCAAAAACGCGCGCGTGTCCTCGTCGGTGGCCCAGATGCTCGACAGGCAGGTGGTCTCGGTGGTCATGACGTCGACGCCGTTGCGATAATCGGTCGTCATGCTCGCAATGCCGGGGCCCACGAACTCCATGACCCTGTTCTTAACGTAACCCTTGGCAAAGACGGCGCGGATGATGGCGAGCGCCACATCGTGTGGGCCAACGCCGGGGCGCGGGGCGCCCGTGAGGTAGATGGCAACGACGCCGGGATAGGCAACGTCGTAGGTGTCGCGCAGCAGCTGCTTTGCCAGCTCGCCACCGCCCTCGCCCACGGCCATGGTGCCCAGAGCGCCGTAGCGGGTGTGCGAGTCGGAGCCCAGGATCATCTTGCCACAGCCGGCGAAGTTCTCACGCATAAAGGAGTGGATGACGGCGATGTGCGGCGGGACGAAGATGCCGCCGTACTTCTTGGCCGCGGAAAGGCCAAAGACGTGGTCGTCCTCATTGATGGTGCCTCCCACGGCGCACAGCGAGTTATGGCAGTTGGTGAGCACGTAGGGCAGCGGGAACTGCTCCATGCCCGAGGCGCGCGCCGTCTGGATGATGCCAACGAAGGTGATGTCGTGGCTCGCCATGGCGTCAAAGCGAATCTTGAGTGCCTCGGGGTCACCCGACGTGTTATGTGCCTGGAGGATCGAATACGCGATGGTGCCGCGCTTGGCATCCTCGGGCGTCTGCGTAATACCGCGCTCGGCAGCCTCGGCCGCAGGCACAACCTCGCTGCCGCCGCGCAGGTAGATGCCGTCCTCGTACAGCTTGACCATACTGTCTCCCACTCTGCCCAAAAGATTTGGGCGCCTAGCATACATTCGTTCAATATCGTGCCATAGAACGGTTGCGAGTGGGTTACGAATCTGCACGTTCACTTTATCTCGGTAAAGCATAGAACGAGCCCGGTGTAGTGACATCAGACTTAGTGCAAGGAGTGTCCCAAAGTGCCGGCACAAAAGGAACGTCCCCAAGCGCCAGCCAAAGCAACGCCGCAGGTTGAGGACGGACAGCGAGCGGGCCGCATTTGAGGCAAGGTGACGTGAAACGAAAGGGCGCTGACCTTCTGGTCGCGCCCTTGAAGTTGAACGTCAGATTGTCCAAATGCGGCCCGCGCAGCGTCGAGCCGTTACGCCGTTCGGCAGAACGGCGTAACCTAGAGATCCCCGCCGGCACCCAGCAGCTTGCGCATGACCTGTTCGGGGTTAACCGAGCCGTCGCGCGGGGCCAGGGCGGTGATCTTCTTCTGCATCTTGTACTCGTGCAGCTCGTCCTCGAGCTGGCGCACGCGGGCGCGGAGCTTTTCGTTCTCGCGCTCGCGCTCCTCGGCACGCTCCTTCATATCGAGGATGCGCACCACGCCGGCAAGGTTGATGCCCTCGTCGGTCAGCTGGTTGATGAGCTCCAGGCGCTCGATATCGGCACGCGAATACAGACGCGTGTTGCCGCCCGAGCGCTGGGGGTTCACCAGGCCCTTGGACTCGTAGACGCGCAGAGTCTGCGGATGCATGCCGGTCAACTCGGCCGCCACGCTGATCATGTACAGCGGTTTATTCCTATTGTCCTCGGCCATGCTACCTGACCCCTTTCCGTCTCGTTATCGTCCATCATAAGCCCGCGGGCGCGGGTGTGCGCCACGACCGCCCTAGTACGTCGCCTTGTAACGGTTGACCTTCTCGCGATAATCGCGCGTGTCGGCCTCGCGCAGCTTGGTCATAGCATCGCGCTCGTCATCGGACAGGTTCGTGGGGACCTGTACCTTGATTTCGACGAGCAGCGCACCGGTGCGGCCGCGATGCTTAACGTCGGGCGCGCCCATTTCCTTAAAGCGGAACTTCTTGCCCGTCTGGGTACCCGCGGGCACCTTCAGACGAACCGTCGCGCCGCCGGGCGTGGGCACGTCCACCGTGCAGCCGAGCGCCGCCTCGTAGACCGAGACCGGCACCTCCATGGTTACGTCGGCGCCTTTGCGCTTAAACAGCGGGTGCTCCTCCACATGCGTGGTCACGACCAGGTCGCCGCGCTCGCCTCCGGCAACGCCGTACTCGCCGCGACGTTTGTAACGCAGCTTGCCTCCGTCGACCGCGCCCGCAGGCACCGAGACCGTAATGGTCTGCTGCTCGCCCGTCGAGGGAATGCGGTAGGTAACCTTGTGCGTCACGCCGCGAAACGCGTCCTCGGCCGTTACGTCGACAGTCAGCGACAGGTCGCCGCCCTTGCGAGCACGGCTGCGGCCAGCGCCGGCACCGGCAGCGCCCGCAGCCCCGGCAAAGCCCGAGCCCCAATCACTGCCCCAGGCGCCGTTGCCGCTAAAGATGCTGTCGAAAATGTCGCCCCAGCCGCTGGCACCCGCGCCGGCACCGTAGCCGCCGCCATACGCGCCGCCCGCGCCCGGCATACCGCCGAACATGAGCATCTGGTCGTACTCTTTGCGCTTCTTCTCGTCCGAAAGCGTCTCATAGGCCTCGCTGATCTCCTTAAACTTGGCCTCGTCGCCGCCGGCATCGGGGTGATATTTTTGCGCGAGCTTGCGAAACGCGCTCTTGATCTCTTTGTCGGAGGCGCTCTTGGATACGCCCAGGATGTCATAGAAGGTTTTGCCTGCAGCCATCGTAGCTCCTCTCCTGTTACGTCCGCCGTCACTGCTGACGACGGCTCATGCTTTCATATGGCACTAGGCCAGAAAGGGCCCCGGGTGTTGCCCCGGGGCCCTTCTCAATTACTCCTCGGTGCTCTCGGCCGTATCGGCCGCGGCATCCTCGGGCGCCGCTTCGGGCTCCGGTGCGGGGCGCTTCTCGCCACCGTAGGTCACCGTCACCATCGCGGAGCGCAGGATGCGGTCCGCCATGCGGTAGCCCTTCTGGTACACGTCGTTGACGGTCTCGTCGTACTGCGATGCGTCCTCGACACGCCCTACGGCCTGGTGCTCGAGCGGATCGAACGCCTCGCCCTTGGGGTCGATGGGCTCAACGCCCTCGTGCGCAAACACATCGAGCAGCTTGGCATGCACCGCGTCAACGCCATCGACGAACTGCTTAAAATCGTCGGAAAGCTCCTGGCTGCGGGCATGGTCGATTGCGCGCTCGATATCGTCAACCACCGGCAGCAGCGCAGTGACGAGCTTCTCGGTCGCGCGCTCGCGCTCGGCGATGCGCTCGTTGGCGGTGCGGCGACGGAAGTTCTCCCAGTCGGCCTGTAGACGGGCGGTGCGCTCGGTGGCGTCCTTTGCCTTGTCCTCGGCGGCCTTCTGAGCCTCTGCCGCAGCATCGAGCTCGCTGCGCACGTCGGCAAGCTCCTTTTGGGCCTGCTCGAACTTGAGCTTAAAGTCGTTGTCGGCGGCTTCCTCACCGGCGCGGATAGCAGCTTCCACCATCTCGTCCTCGGTCATCGTCGCCTCCTTGTTGGAATCCTCTACCTGGTTCTCGGCAGCCGCGGCGGCCTCGGCCTCGTTGGCCTCGGTATCGTCGACGGCCTCTACGGGAATCTTCACGTCCTTCTCCTCAGAGTCAACGGGGGCGGTGCCTGCGGCAGCCGCCTCCGTGCGAGCTTTACGGGCGGACATGATTACTTGTCCTCGTCGTCCACAACCTCGTAGTCGGCGTCGACGACGTCATCGTCGGCAGACTGGGCACCGGCGGCACCGTCGGTCTGCTGCTGAGCGTCGGCGTAGACAACCTGAGCCAGCTCGTAGGCCACGGACTGCAGGGACTCACCAGCGGCCTTGATGGCCTCGACGTCAGAGCCCTCGAGCGCCTTCTTGGCGTCGGCGATAGCGGCCTCGGCCTTGGACTTCACATCGGCGGAAACCTTGTCGCCCAGCTCGTTGAGGGTCTGCTCGGTGGAGTAGCACAGGCTATCGGTCTGGTTGCGGACCTCGACCTCTTCCTTCTGCTTCTTGTCCTCCTCGGCATGAGCCTCGGCGTCCTTGACCATACGATCGACTTCGTCGTCGGACAGAGCGGTGGAGCCGGAGATAGTGATCTGCTGCTCCTTGCCGGTGCCCTTGTCCTTAGCGGAAACCTTGACGATGCCGTTGGCGTCGATGTCGAAGGTGACCTCGATCTGCGGCACGCCGCGGCGGGCAGCCGGGATACCGGTCAGCTGGAACTTACCGAGCGACTTGTTGTCGCGGGCAAGCTCGCGCTCGCCCTGGAGCACGTTGATCTCGACGCTGGTCTGGTTGTCGGCAGCGGTGGAGTAGACCTCGGTCTTGGAGGTCGGGATCGTGGTGTTGCGGTCGATCATCTTGGTCATGATGCCGCCCATAGTCTCGACGCCCAACGACAGCGGGGTTACGTCGAGCAGCAGGATGCCCTCGACGTCACCGGTGAGCACGCCGCCCTGGACGGCAGCGCCGTCGGCAACGACCTCATCGGGGTTCACGGACATGTTGGGCTGCTTGCCGGTCATGGTCTTGACCAGATCCTGGACAGCGGGCATACGGGTGGAGCCGCCGACGAGGATGACCTCGGTCAGATCGGAGAGCTTAAGCTTGGCGTCGCGCAGGGCGTTGGTGACAGGCTGCTTGCAGCGCTCGAGCAGGTCGCGAGTGATTTTCTCGAACTCGGCGCGGGTCAGCGTGTAGTTGAGGTGCAGCGGGCCGGACTGGTTCATGGTAATGAACGGCAGGTTAATGGTGGACTGCTGCGCCGCGGAGAGCTCCTTCTTGGCGTTCTCGGCGGCCTCCTTCAGACGCTGCAGGGCCATGGGGTCCTGACGCAGGTCGACACCGTTCTCCTGCTGGAACTTATCGGCCATCCAGTCGATGACGCGCTGATCCCAGTCGTCGCCGCCCAGGTGGTTGTCGCCCGAAGTGGACAGAACCTCAAACACGCCGTCGGCGAGGTCGAGGATGGAGACGTCGAAGGTGCCGCCACCCAGGTCGAAGACCAGGATGCGCTGGTCGGTGCCCTGCTTGTCCAGGCCATAGGCAAGAGCGGCAGCGGTCGGCTCGTTGACGATACGCTTGACGTTGAGGCCGGCGATCTTACCGGCATCCTTGGTGGCCTGACGCTGGGCGTCGTTGAAGTAGGCCGGGACGGTGATGACGGCGTCGGTGACGGTCTCGCCCAGATACTTCTCGGCATCGGCCTTCATCTTGGCGAGCGTCATGGCGCTCACCTGCTCGGCGGTGTAATCCTTGCCCTCGATGTCGACGACGGCACGGCCACCCTGGCCCTCCTTGACCTCGTACGGCACGGTCTTGATCTCGGAGGTGCACTCGGAGTACTTGCGGCCCATGAAGCGCTTGATGGAGAACACGGTGTTCTTGGGGTTGGTGACAGCCTGGTTCTTAGCGGCCTTACCCACGACGCGGTCGCCGTCAGCACGGAAGCCAACAACGGACGGGGTGGTGCGGTCGCCTTCGGCGTTCACGATAATGGTCGGAGAACCACCCTCGAGGACGGCCATAGCGGAGTTAGTAGTACCAAGGTCGATACCAAGAATCTTACTCATTAGAAATTACCTCTCTCTTTTGCGTTCGCGCCGCCTCGACGGTCTGTCGCGCGGCGCTTCGGCTTGTCTTTCAGGATGTAGTGTATCCCCTTATGGGCCGGAATATACAAAATCTAAGTCAATTCATATAAGATTTCTTATCTCTGAGAGTTTAGGTTCCCAAATGCGCAGGTAGATACACTGTTTGAGTTCTCGGCAGATCTATTGAGATCTATGTAGAGATGGCTGAGGTTTGCGTCCGGGGGTGCCTGGGGGCCGTCTTGCGGAAAGTTCATCCCGGTTTGAGCGTGGATTCCGGGTCGCAGTTTCCTCTAGCGGGCCCAACCGGAAACTGCGACCCGGTTTTCGGCCAAATAACGGGATGCCCTTTCCGCAGGCGCGCTCAATCGCTCTATATTACAAGTCACCTATGGCTAACATTTGCGCAGCTCAACGGCCTCACCTGCATGTTTTTTAGTAAGCCGTAGCATACTCGGCGAACGGTATGAAGATGCCGGTCAGAGGGTATTGCAAACGGTCGCTCCCGTGGTATGTTTTTGCCCGAATCAAACCGACGCGCATCGCCTGTAGCGTCGGTCAACAGAGAGGAAACTACCATGGCTCATCCCGTAATTGATGCCGACGAGTGCATCGCTTGTGGCGTTTGCGTCGACTCCTGCCCCGCTGGCGTTCTGGAGCTCCAGGACGTCGCTACCGTCGCTGACGAGGATTCCTGCGTCGCCTGTGGCGCTTGCCAGGACGCTTGCCCCGCCGGCGCGATCACCGAGATCGTCGAGGAGTAACAACTCCCCCACTTGCACACTCACAAGTACACCGTGCACAAAAAAGGAGGCCTCCGCATCGCCGCGGAGGCCTCCTTTTGCATTCGTCGTTACTAGGACAGGTCATCTTCGTAGGGCATTAGGTCTGCCAGATAGCCCTTCTCCTTGAGCATGGCCTCGATCTCGTCGAGGGTTTGCTCGTCTTCTGCCGCAATGCGGTGGAAGTGATAGCCGCTGGTTACCGTCAGCAGCGGAAAGCTCTTACCGCTCTCGATATCGTGCAGGTAGCGCTCAACATCGCGACGATTGCGGATGTCCAGGTCGGCCGTGATCTTGCCGTACACGCGGTGGTTGACGATCACGTTGAGCACGGCGCCGCCCGCGTCGACGATGCTCGTGAGCTCATCGCCCGCTTGCTCCACGCCGTGGCGAACCTTGACCAGACGCGTGGGCACAGCCGGGCTGCTCGCCGCCTCCTGTAGTACATAGCCGCGATTGGTGGCGACGATATCGTGCCCGTCGGCGCGCAGCAGGGCGATGTCCTGCACCACGACCTGACGGCTCACGCCCACCTCGCGGGCAAGCGCACTGCCCGAGACAGGATCTTTGGCGCTCTCGAGCACGGCCATGATGGCACGGCGACGCTCGCGGGCGTCCATTATTTACCGTCCAGCAGACGCAGGTGCTTGAGCGAGAGGTCGAGAATCGGCGCAGAATGCGTCAGCGCCCCCGAGCTGATAAAGTCAACGCCCAGGTCGGCAAGCGCGCGGATATTGCTGGCGTCCACATTGCCCGAGCACTCGGTCTTGGCGCGACCGGCGATAAGCTCGATAGCGGCGGCCATGTCGTCGTGGGTCATGTTGTCGAACATGATGATATCGGCGCCGGCCTCAACTGCCTCGCGCACCATATCCAGGTTCTCGCACTCAATCTCGACCGTCGTGGTAAACGACGCATGGGCGCGCGCCATCTCAATCGCGCGTGCCACGCCACCGGCGGCGTCGATGTGGTTGTCCTTGAGCATGACGGCAGTCGACAGGTTATAGCGGTGGTTGCTGCCACCGCCGATCTCGACCGCGGCCTTCTCGAAGACGCGCATGCCCGGCGTGGTCTTGCGCGTGTCGACAAGCACGGTCTTGGTGCCCACGAGCGCAGCCGCCATCCGATGCGTGTAAGTAGCGATACCGCTCATGCGCTGCAGGTAGTTGAGCGCCACGCGCTCGCCCGAAAGCAGCACGCGCGCGTCGCCGCGCACCTGGCCCACGTGATCGCCGGCGTGCACCTCGTCGCCATCCGAGACATCGAACAACACGGAGCTCTGCGGATCCAGCAGCTCAAAGGTGCGGGCGAATACGTCCAGGCCGGCGATAATGCCGTCGGCCTTGGCGATGAGCTCAACGGTAGCGGGGCGCGCCGTGGGGCACACGCTCGCCGTACTCACGTCCTCAAACGTGATGTCCTCGCGCAGAGCCTGCAAAATCAGATCATCGACGACGAGCTTCATGGTAATGGGATTCATGGTCTACTCCTCCACGGCCTGCGTGCCGGCGGCACGGGCCAAATCATCGATTGCCAGGGGGTCGGCGCTCAGGGCGCGGTGACGCCCGTCAAGCGCGGGCTCACCGGCCTGCTCCACGGCCAGCGACTCGCCGGTGCGCATGTACCACGCGGCGCGGCGGCCCCAAACCAGAGACTCGAGCAGGCTGTTAGAAGCCAGGCGGTTCTTGCCGTGCACGCCATTGCAGGCCGTCTCGCCGGCGGCGTAGAGCTCGGGCATCGAGGTGCGGCCGTCCTTGTCGACCCATACGCCGCCCATAAAGTAGTGCTGCGTGGGTGTGACGGGAATGGGCTCGTCCAGGATGTCGCGGCCGTCCTCCAGGCAGCGCGCGCGGATATTGGCAAAGTGCCCGGTCACCACGTCGCGCTCGACGGGGGCAAAGCTCAGCCACTCGTGCTCGGTGCCGTCCTGCTTCATCTGCTCGCGGATGGCGGCGGCGACAACGTCGCGCGGCTGCAGCTCGTCGGTAAAACGCTTGCCGGCGGCATTGAGCAGAATCGCGCCCTCACCGCGGCAGCTTTCGCTGATTAGGAACGTGCGGCCCGGCTGCGGCGAGAACAGACCCGTGGGGTGGATCTGCACGTAGTCCAGGTGCTCCATCGTGATGCCGTGCTCCTGCGCGATGTAGCAGGCGTCACCGGTGAGCTGCGGGTAGTTGGTCGAGTGGTCGTACACGCCACCGATACCGCCCGTTGCCCACAGCGTGTGGCGGGCATGGATCTTAAACGGCTCGCCGGCATGCACGCCCTCGGCGGCGTTTGCCAGCTCGTCGGCGGGACGAACCGAGTTGTCCTCATCCACGGCGACGGCGACGACGCCGGTGCACACCGTGGCGTCATCGCGCTCGGCGGTCAGGATGTCGGTCATGGCAACGTGTTCGAGAATCTGCACGTTGTCCAGCTTGCGGACAGCCTGGAGCAACTTGGTCGTAATCTCCTTGCCCGTAACATCGGCATGGAAGGCGATGCGCGGGCGGCTGTGCGCGCCCTCGCGGGTAAAGTCGAGGCTGCCGTCGGCCTTGCGCTCAAAGTCCACGCCCATCGCCAGCAGGTCGTTGATGACCGAGCGGCTCGAGCGGATCATAATGTCTACGCTCTCGCGGCGGTTCTCGTAGTGACCGGCGTGCATGGTGTCCTCAAAGAAGGCATCGTAGTCCGAGCCCTCGGGCAGCACGCAGATGCCGCCCTGCGCGAGCATCGAATCGCACTCGTCGACCGCACCCTTGGAGAGCATGATCACGCGCGTGCTCGTCGGCAGATTGAGAGCCGCATACAGGCCCGCCACGCCGCAGCCGGCAATGACGACATCGCACTCCATGTCGGGGTATTGCTTAGTTTCCACAGGAATCCTCTCCCTTGTAATGTGGCATAAGGGATGGTCCCTCATGTCATATTGGCTTAGCGCGCCGCGTACTCGAGCATGCGGTCGAGTGTGAGCTTAGCCTGGTCGGCGGCCTCGTCCGACACGCCAATCTGCACCTCGCCCTCTCCCGTCTCCAGGCAGCGCACGAGCTTTTCGAGCGTGATGAGATCCATGTTGACGCAGGTGGGCTGCACCGCGGGGAAGTAGAACTTTTTGCCGGTGCCCTGGCAGCGGCGCTCGAGCTCGTAGAGCACGCCGCGGACCGTCACGATGATGAACTCGCTGGCGTCCGACTCCTCGGCATACTTGATGATGCCGGCGGTGGAGCCGATGTAGTCGGCCTCGGCCAACACGTCGGCCTTGCACTCGGGGTGCGCCAGTACGAGCGCGTCGGGATGTGCCTCCTGCGCATCGACGATCTGCTCGACGGTGATGATGTGGTGGCGCGGGCAGTAGCCCTTGTTAAGCAGGACGTGCTTTTGCGGCACCTGCTCGGCTACGAAGCGACCGAGGTTTTGGTCGGGAATGAACAGGACGTGCTGCTGCGGCAGCTCGGACACGATCTTGACAGCGTTGGAGCTGGTGACGCACACATCACTCCAGCTCTTGATCTCGACTGTGGAGTTGACGTAGCAGACGACAGCCAGGTCGTCGCCGTACTCGGCGCGGGCGGCGTCGACCGTCTCGCGCTTGACCATGTGCGCCATGGGGCAGTCCGCGCCCGGCTCGGGCAGCAGCACGGTCTTGGTGGGGTTGAGCAGCTTGGCGCTCTCGCCCATAAACTCCACGCCGCACAGCACGATAGTCTGCTGCGGCAGGCTCTTGGCGAGCTTTGCCAGGTAGAAGCTGTCGCCGACGTAATCGGCCACAGCCTGGACCTCGGGTGCCACGTAATAGTGTGCCAGGATCACCGCGTCGCGTTTGGTTTTAAGTTGTTGAATGGCCTCGACGAGCTCTGCGGGCACCAATGCCGCGCGCTCCGTTGCCGTCGTTGCCGATGCCAGGCCGGCCGCAATGTCGCGTGCAAGCTCCGATGCATCCATGTTCGCGCTCTGTGCCATCAAGGCCCCTCTCTTTTGGCGAATCTTGGGGCTTTAGTATGACACCTAGGTTTACAGCTGACAAGACAGCTGTAAACCTAGGTGTAAAGTTGAAATAAAGATTCGATCATGCGGCAGGCCCATTTTCGAACTGGCAAACTGAGGATAGCCGAGCTCTCGATAGCGTAGGAGGCATCTTTGGACGGCCGCCGCGCATGGTCGACGGCATGCCCGCCAGGCAATCGCTCGCCGGCGCCAATCCGCTACAGTGGAGCAGCCGCCGGGGTCAGCTGCTTGATATAGGCCCACATGCGCTGCTTGGCCGCTTTGTCGGTCAGCGCCGCCTCAAAGCCATCGAGCGCGAGCACGCGGCGGCCCTGCACATGGGCGATCAGACCGGGCTTGAGCATGGCGGTGTCGAAGTCATCAATCGCCACGAGCATATCGGCGTAAGTTTCGCGCATGACATCGGCCGCGCTGTTGTCGAGCAGTAGCACCGCCTCGGGGTCCAAGGCCTCAAGCGCCTCGCGGAACAGGTCGCACGGCAGGGCGTGGCCCACCGTCACAACTCCGTCGCCCGCGCCAGCAACACTCGCCAGCACACAAAAATCTTCGGGCGCGTAACCGATTGCCCCGAGCGCCTTGCGCAATGCGGCACCATCCGCGCCGGCGGCAAGTTCGCCGCCCGAGCGCTCGGCCTCATCCAAATCACCTTTAACCAGTACGATCGGCGAGCACGCGTTGCCCGCGATACGCACGCCACGGGCCGCAAGCGATGCAAGCTCCTGCTCGGCCGCTTGGGCGATGGCTTCTTTTTTCTGGCTTTGTGACGTGGACATGTGCTCTCCAATCGCTTGCGTGCCCACCATTATATAAAAGAGCCGCCCGTGAGTGGTTGCTTTGCGGACCGTTGGGTATAAGCACGGTCGTACTGAGTTTTACGCGGCCGAGCCGCGTCGCATTATGGAGGTCACCATGGCTGACATTAAGCAGATTACCCCCGAGAACTTCGATTCCGTCGTTAGCGACAACCTTCCCGTACTGGTTGATTTTTGGGCGCCCTGGTGCGGGCCCTGCCGATCGCTCTCGCCCATCGTGGACGAGGTAGCCGACGAGCTGGCCGGCAAGCTTGCCGTTGCCAAGTGCAACGTCGACGACAACCAAGACCTGGCCATGAAGTTTGGCGTCATGAGCATCCCCACGCTGATTGTCTTTAAGAACGGCGAGGAGGTCGACCGCTCGGTCGGCGCGCTACCCAAGGCAAGGCTGCAGGCATTGCTGGAGAAGCACCTGTAATACGCTGGTTACATTTTGGCGTCCTGCCACCGTCCATGAGCGCTTTTGCACCGCTCGCCGGACTTCTGGATACACCGCGTGCGACCACGGATAGTATGGTAAATACAAACAGCCCCCAGTGAACGGGTGCGGGTCACACAGACTCGCACCCGTTTTCTTATGCGGTAGCGCCCCGCGCGGGCGTAGTAGAATCTGAACCACTGGATTGCCCCGAGCATAAGGAGATTTCCCATGCATGACGTCGGAATGAACATGAGCCAGCTTGCCATGAGCGTCAAGCAGGTCGACGACACCATCGAGCTCGCCCACGAGTGGAGCCATCAGCTGCTGCATGCGACCGAAAATTTTGACATGGAACGCATTGGCGCCAAGCTCGAAGCCGCCATGGCCGCACTGCACGAGGCGCATGACGCGCTCGAGGGCTACGAGGAAGCCATCGAGGCTGACCACAACTCCGTCGGCTCCGTAAAGCTGGTGTAGGGTGTCCGAACACGAACACGAGCACGGCGGCGGGCACGACCACCGCAACGACACGGGCGACGAGGCGAGCTGCCGTTGCGGCGGCGGCTCCGAACTGGTCCGTTTTTCGGTCACCGCGCCCGATGACCTACTGCGCCGCTTTGACGAGCAGATCGCACGCCGCGGCGACGTGGCCAACCGCTCCGAGGCAGTGCGCGATTTGATTCGCGCCTCAATCGCCAAAGATCAGATGCGCACGCCCGATGAGCACGTTATCGGGTCGCTCACCATGATCTATGACCATCACACCGGCGATCTGACGCGCCGCCTGGACGAGGTGCAGCACGACTACACCGACGAGATCGTATCGACCATGCACGTACATCTTGATCACCACAACTGTCTGGAGATCCTGGCGCTCAAGGGTCGCGGCGAGCGCGTCTACGAACTAGCCGATCGCCTGCTGGGCCTGCGCGGCGTTAAGCACGGCGAGCTCACCTGCGCCGCCACCAGGCAAAGTCTGGGGCTATAGCGGGATTTCCCGCAGCGCACCTGCCAAAAAGGGACAGGTTTGTTTTGGCAGGTTTAGAAGTTTTACCTACCAAAATAAACCTGTCCCTTTTTGGTCGGTTTTGATGAGGGGTGTCGCATGCGGCATGTGCATATTCATGTGACGGGCATTGTGCAGGGCGTTGGCATGCGACCGTTTGTGTATCGCGAGGCCATGGCGCATGGCATTTGCGGCTGGGTGCTCAATGCAGGCGACGGCGTGCACATCGAGGCGCATGCTCCGGCCGATGCGCTCGATGCTTTTGTCACCGCGCTTTCTGAGCATGCGCCTGCGGCAGCCCGCGTAGAGCATGTCGAGCTTATGGACCTAGCATCCGGCGACTGGGACGCCACCAACGAGCAGGGTTTTCGCATCGTAGCATCGCAGGACCAGACCGCACACACGACGCTTGTCTCGCCCGATATCGCCACCTGCGACGACTGTCTGCGCGAGTTGTTCGATCCCGCCGACCGACGCTATCACTACCCCTTTATCAACTGCACTAACTGCGGCCCACGCTTTACCATCATCCGGTCGCTGCCTTATGACCGAGCGGCCACGTCGATGGATTGTTTTCCCATGTGTCCAAAGTGCGCCGCGGAGTATGCCGACCCACTCGACCGGCGTTTTCACGCGCAGCCCGATGCCTGCTTTGATTGCGGACCGCATATTACGTGGCACGAGGCTGTGAACGGCGATGTGTGCGGGAATTCGTCCGCGTCGCTGGCCGTCGGCACCACGCGCGAGACCAGCGACGCCATTATCGACCGCTGTGTTGAGCTGCTGGCCAACGGCGGTATCGTCGCCATCAAGGGTCTGGGCGGATTTCACTTGGCATGCGACGCCTCCAACGAGCAGGCGGTGGCCGAGCTTCGCTGCCGCAAACGCCGCAGCAACAAACCGCTTGCCGTTATGGTGCGCGATCTTGCCGATGTTGAACGCCTGTGCCATGTCAACGACGTTGAACGCGGCTTGCTGACCGGCAGCATTCGCCCCATTGTGCTGCTGCGCCGACGTGCCGTTTGCGAGAGCGGCGGCTCCCCCAACGCCCTCGCGCTCGCGCTGTCCGTCGCACACGACTTTCCCGAGCTCGGTGTTATGCTCCCCTACACCCCGCTTCAGCATCTGTTGCTTGCCGCGGCAGAAGCCCGCGGTATGCACGCGTTCGTCATGACCAGCGGAAACCTGAGCGAAGAACCCATCGAGACCGACGACAACCTTGCCTGGGAGCACCTCGTTGCCGCCGGCATCGCCGACGCGTTGCTCGGTAACGACCGCGCAATCCTCTCGCGCTACGACGACTCTGTGGTACGCGTGGTCGATGGCGCCGTTATGCCCGTTCGCCGCGCTCGCGGATATGCACCCCAGCCGCTGCCGTTGCCGGCGCTCGACGGCGCTCCGTCCTGCGTGCTCGCCTGCGGGCCACAACAAAAGGCCACGATTGCGCTCACGCGTGAAGGGACGAACGGCGAGGCAACCTGTTTTGTGTCGCAGCATATCGGCGATGTTGAAAACGGCGGGACCTTCGATGCCTGGAACGCCGCGTGCACGCGCTTGGAAGATCTCTTTGACTTGACGCCCGCCGCCTTGGCATGCGATCTACACCCCAGCTATCTATCGAGCCAGTGGGCGCGCGAGCAGGCGCGAAAATGCAATCTGCCGCTCGTCGAGGTGCAGCACCATCATGCGCATATCGCGAGCGTAATGGCCGAGGCTATCGCCGCGGGCCAGCTTACAACCGACGCGCGCGTCCTGGGCATCGTCTTTGACGGCACCGGCGCCGGCACCGATGGGACCATTTGGGGCGGTGAGTTTCTTATCGCCGGCCTTGGCGGCTTTGCGCGCGCCGCGCATTTGCGCACTTGGGCGCTCCCCGGCGGGGCGGCCTCCGTGCGCGACGCCCGCCGCAACGCCTTCGCCTTGCTCAGTGAGCTCGGCCTGCTTGAACACCCGGGGGCCGAGCGGCTCTTAGGCGACCTAGACGAGCAAACACGTAGCGTGACGGCAACGATGATCGAACGTGGCATCAACAGTCCGCGCACCAGCAGCATGGGGCGTCTCTTTGATGCCGCAGCCGCGATTCTGGGCATTTGCGGCCAGGCGACCTACGAGGGTGAACCCGCCATCGAGCTCGAGGCCGCCGCCTGGCGCGCGCTCAGCAGCGAAAGTACCTGCCCCACCGGCAATATGGCCAGCTTTTCCGTAACCGAATCATCCCGTCCGGACGACTGCCATGTTCTGAACTCCAAATCGCTTATTGAGGAGCTTTTGGAGGGAATCGGGGCCGACGTGCCCGCCGGCCAACTCGCGCTCGACTTCCATGTCGCCGTCGCACGCTCCTCGGCACACATCGCCAGCGAGATCTGCGCGCGCGAGGACATCGATGCCGTCGCGCTCTCGGGCGGCGTGTTCATGAACCGACTTCTGCTTCAGCTTCTCACCCGCGAGCTCAAAAGCGCAGGCTTTACTGTCCTTGTCCCCCACACCGTACCCGTCAATGACGGCTGCATCGCCTACGGTCAGGCAGCAGTCGCACGCACTCGCCTCGCACAGGTCGCGCCACAATAGGCTGTTCGGCCAGCCCGCAAGCCGCCGTCTCACAGGCGTAACGCGTTTGCCCGCGAACCCCGCGAGCGCTACCATCAACTGATGGATTATTGAGCGCTCATCCAGCGCAAAGCGTATACAAGGGGAACAATATGTGCCTTGCCGTTCCCGGTAAAGTAGTCAAACGCGACGACGGCCTCAAGGCCACCGTCGACATGATGGGCATCGAGCGCCCCGTGTCGCTGCGGCTCGTGCCGACGGCGCAGGTTGGCGACTATATTCTCGTACACGCCGGCTTTGGCATCCAGATTGTCGACGAGCAGGAAGCACAGGAAACGCTCGAGCTTGTTAATGCCATGTCCGAGCTGGTCGAAGAAGACCAGCTGGCCACCAACCCGGCGGAGGCTTACTAGTGGCGCCCGAGCAGCCGGCTCGCTCCGGTATCGATTTCTCGGCATTCCGCGATCCCAAGCTGGCTCGCGAGCTCATCGAGCGCATTCATGAGCTTGCCGGCGACCGCGCCATCAACCTTATGGAAGTCTGCGGCACGCATACCGTGAGTATCGGGCGCTATGGCTTTCGCTCCATTATGCCTGCCGGGCTCAAACTGCTGAGCGGTCCGGGTTGCCCCGTCTGCGTTACCGCCAACCGCGACATCGACCACGCAATCGCGCTCGCCAACATAGACGGCGCCATCATCACCACCTTTGGCGACATGATGCGCGTGCCCGGGTCATCCACCTCGCTCGCTGCGCAAAAGGCGGCAGGGCGTGACATTCGCATCGTCTACTCCCCGCTCGACGCGCTCGACATTGCCGAGCAAAACCCCGATCGCCCGGTCATTTTTATGGGCGTGGGCTTTGAGACCACAACGCCCACCATCGCCGCCGCCATTTTGGAGGCCGATGCACGCGGACTCCAAAACTTCTCGGTCTATTGCGCCCACAAGACCACGCCGCCGGCGTTGCGCGCCATCGCCAACGACCCCGAGACCGCCATCGACGGCTTTATCCTGCCGGGCCACGTCGCCACCATCACGGGCTTGGCGCCCTTTAGCTTTTTGGTCGACGAGTTTAAGACTCCAGGCGTGGTAACGGGATTTGAGCCGGTCGACATCTTGCAGGGTATCTGCATGCTGGTCCAGATGGTTGTTGAGGGGCAACCCGCGATCGACAACGCCTACCGTCGCGGCGTCAATGCCGACGGCAATCCTGTGGCGCGCCAGCTGGTCGAGCAGGTATTTGAGCCGTGCGATACCACGTGGCGCGGGCTGGGATCGATTGCGGCTTCGGGACTCGCCATTCGTCCCGAGTTTTCGCACTTTGATGCCAGCATGCGCTTTGACGTGTCCATCGAGCCGACGGTCGAGCCACGCGGGTGCCGCTGCGGCGACGTGCTGCGCGGGGCCATTACGCCGAGCGACTGCCCCCTGTTCGGCCACGCTTGTACACCTGAGCATCCCGTCGGCCCCTGCATGGTGAGCTCCGAGGGCAGCTGCGCGGCGTACTACCGATACCGCGCCTAGCCCGGACGCACCCGCACACCGGCACCACCCACGATTGGAGTTTTCGATATGTCCCATAGCGTTACCGACAGCACCGTCCTGCTGGGTCACGGCTCCGGCGGCCAGATGATGAAACGCATCATCGACGAGGTCTTTTTGGATGCCTTTGGGTCGCCCGAGCTGCTCGAGGGCAACGACGCCGGCGTCGCCGCACTGCCCGCGAGCGGGCGAATCGCCATGTCGACTGACAGCTTTGTGGTAACGCCGCAGTTCTTCCCCGGCGGCAATATCGGCCGCCTCGCCGTATGCGGAACCGTCAACGACGTCGCGACCTCGGGCGCTAACGTGCGCTACCTGTCGTGCGGCTTTATCCTCGAAGAGGGCTATCCCATGGACAAGCTGCGTCAGATTGTGCAGACCATGGCCGAGACGGCGCGCGAGGCGGGCGTGGCGATCATCACCGGCGACACCAAAGTGGTTGAGCGCGGCGGTGCCGACGGCGTTTACATCAATACCGCCGGCGTGGGCGAAGTGCCCGCGGGCGTAGCGCTCAGCGGTGCAAACTGTCGGCCCGGCGACGCCATCCTGGTATCGGGTACGCTAGGCGACCACGGCATCGCCATCATGAGCCAGCGCGAGGGCTTGGCGTTTTCGAGCAACATCGAAAGCGACGCCGCGCCGCTCAATCATCTGATTGCCGACGTGCTCGCCGCCGCCCCCGACACCCGCTGCTTCCGCGACCCCACGCGCGGCGGCCTGGCATCCACGCTCAACGAGTTTGCCCAGGCCAGCGGCGTTGCCATGGAGATCGACGAGGATGCCGTGCCCGTGCGCCCCGACGTGCAGGCGGCATGTGAGATGCTCGGCTACGATGTGCTGCAGGTGGCAAACGAGGGCAAGATGGTTGCCGTCGTGCCGGCCGAGCAGGCCGATGCGGCTCTAGCCGCCATGCGTGCTGCCCGCTACGGCGAGAACGCCGCGATTATCGGCCGCGTGCTGCCGCTTGGATCGGACGCTCGACCCGCTGTGCGCGTACGCACCGGCTGGGGCTCGACCCGCATCCTCGACATGCTCGTGGGAGAGCAGCTGCCCAGGATTTGCTAGCGGCAACGGCTCGCGGCCGGCGCAACGCGGTTCAAGGCCGGCAAAGATATTCAGATTCCAAACGTGCCCGATACGCAGGCCCAGTATCATGGAGTGCGTTTTATTACTCAAACGGCAGGAGCACCCATGGCGGCAGCGTTTTCCCATGTGATTTTTGACCTCGACGGCACTCTCCTCAACACGCTCGAAGACCTGGCAACCGCCGGCAACCATACCTGCGAGATGCACGGCTGGCCCACGTTTGCCGTTGACGAATACCGCTATAAGGTGGGAAACGGCATGCTCAAGCTGGTTGAGCGCTTTATGCCTGCCGAGTATGCGGGCGACGGCCGCATGTTTGAGCAGACGCTTGCCGAGTTTAGGGCTTACTACGGCGAGCACAAGGAGGACCACACCGCCCCTTATGCCGGTACGATCGAGATGCTCGACCGCCTGCGCGCCGCGGGTGTGCAGCTTGCCGTGCTCACCAACAAGGACCACGTCTCGGCGGCTCCGCTTATCGAGAAGTACTTTGGTCCCGACCGCTTTGCGCTGGTCCAGGGCCGTGTCGATGCGTTTCCGCCCAAGCCCGAAGCGCCCGTCACGCTGCATGTGATGGAAGCGCTGGGCGCCGACCCGGCAACCACGCTCTATGTGGGCGATTCCAATGTCGACGTCCTGACCGGTCACAATGCCGGCCTCAAGAGCGCGGGCGTCGCCTGGGGCTTCCGCGGCCGCGCAGAGCTCGAAGCAGCCGGCGCCGACTACGTGGTAGACACCCAAGCAGAGCTCGCAGCGCTGATTCTGGGCGAGTAACGGAGCCGCTGCTCAACGTAGCCGCCGCAATGCTGTTGCGCGGAAAGTAGTCGTTGGGGACGTTCTTAAACGACTGGTCAAACAATGGCAACGCCGCAGGTAGAGGACGGCATAGACCTTCTGGTCATGCCTCGCCTTTTGAATGACAAATTGTCGCCCTGGTGCCCGCGCAGCGTCGAGCCGTTACGCGGTTCGTAGAACCGCGTAACCCCCTAGCTCATCATCGCATTCATCATCTCGTTGGTTGCGGAATCGTCAGCAGACCACTCGCCGTCGTCATTGGCGGTGTACTTGAAGGTGACCGTGGTGTCCTTGGTCTTAGCAGCCTTGGTCACATCGACCATGACCTGACCGGCCATCTTGTACAGCTCGTCATCGGAAGGCATCGAATCGAGCGCGGCGACCTTCTCCTGGTACTGGGTGGCAAAATCCTCAACGATCTGGTTCATGGACTTGCAGGTAATGGTGACCTCGGCAGTTGCGGTGCCCTTGTCCTCGTCGACCGTCACGTCGCCGATCTTGTAGTCAAAACCCTCGAGATAGCTCTTGGCGTACTCCTTGGGATCGATGCCCAGCTGCTCGAACTCGTCGCCCGAGGCCTCTTTCAGGCCGGCGAGGAAGTCGTCGCCACCGTTCTTGACCTCATCAAACTGAGTCGTAAGGTCCTTGGTGATGAGCTCCTCGACCGAAGGGCCTCCGCAGCCGGAAAGCAGGACCACGCACGCAACCAAGACGGCCATGAGGGGCGCAAGCAGCAGCTTCTTTTTCATGTTGTTCCTCCCAATGAGCGGCACCGTGCTTCCCAGACACGGCGCACGTTGTAATAAGGTAAGCCCATACTATCCACTTATGAACACCCTCGGCAGTACGAAGGCGCGGTCGGTTCGTTTTAACGTCCAAACGGTCTGTAGACTTGCCCAACGTGCAATAAGACGCGTGCACCCGGTCTAATAAAAAGGGTGGCCGGACAATCCAACCACCCTAAAACATCCTCTGGACGCTACAGCTTACTTGCGAACGACCTTGACGATGACATCGCCGGCGGCGACGGCGGACTCAGCCTCAACGGCGAGCTCGACATCGGCAAACTCGGCGGTGTTGGACACGGCCACGACGACGCAGTCCTTGTAACCGGCAGCGGCGATCTTGGCGCGGTCGATCTTGAGTATGGGCTGGCCAGCCTTCACGACGTCGTCGGCCTTGACGAAGCCCTCGAAGCCGTCGCCGTTCATGTTGACGGTATCGACACCGACGTGCACCAGAACCTCGATACCGCTATCGGACTGCAGACCCACGGCGTGACCCATGGTGACGGTCACCTTGCCGTCGCAGGGAGCGTAGACCAGGTCGTCCTCGGGCCACACGGCGCAGCCCTTGCCCAGGACCTCGCCACCAAAGACGGGATCGGGCACATCGGCCATCTTGATGACCTTGCCCTTGACGGGCGAGCACAGCACGTCGGCGCCGGCAGAAGCAGAGATGGAGGCCGGAGCAGCAGCAGCCGCGGGTTCAGCCTTCTTCTTGAACATGTCAAACAGACCCATACGTTTTCTCCTCTTGATAAAGCGCAACAATGTGCGCATGCCTATGGTGATTATAGTGCCAAATGGACAAAATACTAAGGCGAAGGCTCGAATCGCAGGCCCTTCCCGATAGCGCTCGTGAGATGAGCATCTCCTTTGCATCGCGGATCGATAAGCCGAGTATCGCCTGCGCGGGTTATCGAGCGCATGGAGGGTCTCTACCAGACCACGCTGGCCGAGACACAGGAGCTGCTCGACCCCACGCAGCTTGACCACGCCGCCAAACTCATCGCGAACGCCCGGCAGGTCGACATCTACACGGGCTCGCACAATCTCTATCCAGCGGGAATGTTCCGCGATCGCCTGCTCTCCGCCGGTAAAAGCGCGACGTGCCACGACAATGTCGAGGCCCAGGTGCGCACGGCGCTCGCCTCGGGCCCCGACCATGTGGCAATCGCCGTCTCCTACAGCGGCCTTGCCCCCAATGACCGCCACGGCAACGCCGATGTTTTGGCAACGCCAGCGAGCGGGTCGCATTTGAGACAAGGTGACGTGAAACGAAAGGGCGCTGACCTTCTGGTCGCGCCCTTGAAGTTGAACGTCAGATTGTCCAAATGCGACCCGCGCAGCGTCGGCCCGTTACGGCGTTTGGTAAAACGCCGTAACTACTCCCGAGCTCCGTACTGCTCGTAGTAGGCGTCGATGGCGGCCTTGAGCTCGTCATCGATGACGACCTTGCCATCGATCTCGTGGTTGTAGAGGGTCTCGACGACCTCGGCCATGGAAACGATGCTCGCGACGGGGAAACCGTACTTGGCCTCGATCTCCTTCTGCGCGGTGGTCACGCCGCCCTTGCCGACCTCCATGCGGTTGAGGGACACGATCAGGCCCTTGATTTCGACGTCGGCAGCAGCCTTAACCTTGGGATAGGTCTCGTCGATGGACTTGCCGCTGGTGGTGACATCCTCGACCATGACCACGCGATCGCCGTCCTGGGGCTCATAGCCCAGCAGGTTGCCCTTGTCGGCGCCGTGGTCCTTGGCCTCCTTGCGGTCGCAGCAGTACTTGACCTCCTTGCCGTACAGCTCGTGGTAGGCAATTGCGGTCACGACGGCCAGCGGAATGCCCTTGTAGGCCGGCCCAAACAGCACGTCAAAATCGTCGCCAAAGTTATCGTGGATGGCCTGGGCGTAATACTCGCCCAGCTTCTTGAGCTGATAGCCCGTCACGTAAGCGCCGGCATTCATAAAGAACGGAGACTGACGGCCGCTCTTGAGCGTAAAGCTGCCGAACTTAAGGACGTCGGACTCAACCATAAACTTGATGAACTCTTGCTTGTAAGCCTCCATGCGGGCTCCTCTCGTAATCGCGTACGTGCCTTCCAGTTTAGCGCAGGCGAAGCGTCGATGCGGGCGCGCTTTGGGGCCACGGCATTCTGTAAAGGCTTTGTCAGAGGGAATGGTTTTCCGAACAATGGGGTTGACATGTCAAACCCCCTCATCAAGAATACGGGCGGATTAAAAAGGGGTACGAGATACCCAAAGCGCGCTGCGCTCAGCCTTTAGGAGGTGTGCCATGGAAGGCAGTCCTAGTCGAAAAACCTGCATGTCGCCCTCGGCACGCCGCGAGGACTCCGCACACGCATAAACGCCACCGGCAGATCGTCAACCCCCCCACAAAGGCGCCTGTCCCCTTTGTGGTAGTTCGTGAGCTTGACGTGAGCGACATCTAGGTTTTTTGCAACTCAATACGACACGTACGCTAACTCCCTTCAACAAGGAGGACCCTATGCTGATGCTCAAAACCGCCACGGTTCTCGAAGCCATCTCCAAGCGCCGCCGCACGGCGCGCCCTGCCGCTCGCACCGGCCTGTCCAAGAACACCATATTCGCCGCCACCCATAGCGCCGAGGACGCTCTCGTACTGCTTGACGCCACGGCAAACGGCCTCACCGCCGAGCAGGCAACCGAGCGCCTGGATGCCGCCGGCCCCAACACCATCGAAGCGCCGACCAAGACGCTCGCCCGCCGCATCGCCGACGCGTTCATCGATCCCTTCGCCGGCATCCTCGCCGCGCTCGCGCTGGTCTCACTCTACATCGACGTGCTCGCCGTGCCCGAGCCGCAGCGCGACCCCTCCACGGTCATCGTCATCAGCATCATGCTGCTGGTATCGGGCGGTATGAAGTTTATCCAGGAAGCCCGCAGCGGCAATGCGGCAGAGGCCCTCAAGGACCTGGTCTCCAACACTTGCACCGTCCTGCGCGACGGCGAGCGCGTCGAGATCCTCTTCGACGAGCTCGTCCCCGGCGATGTGATCCGCCTCTCTGCCGGCGATATGGTGCCGGCCGATGCCCGCGTCATCACCGCGCGCGACCTGTTTGTGATCGAGTCCGCACTCACCGGCGAGAGCGAGGCCGTCGAGAAGACCGCTGCCGTCACCGTCGTCGATGGTGCCGACGGCTCCGCGCTGCCGCTCTCTGCCTGCAAGAACATCGTCTTTACCGGCACCTCCGTGCAAAACGGCACCGCCATGGCGCTTGTCGTTGCCACCGGCTCGGACACCTACCTGGGCGGCATCGCCAAGATGCTCAACGGGCGCGGCGAGAAGAGCGCGTTTGACCACGGCGTCTCGAGCGTCTCCATGCTGCTCGTACGCCTCATGCTCGTTATGGCGCCGGCCGTCTTTGCCATCAACGCCGCCACCAAGGGCAACGTCATCGACGCGCTGCTGTTCGCCACGAGCGTGGCCGTGGGCATCACGCCGCAGATGCTTCCCGTCATCGTGACCACAAGCCTGTCGCAGGGCGCCAAGGACCTCGCCCGTCGCCAGGTTATCGTCAAGGAGCTGCCGGCGATTCAAAACCTCGGCGCGATGGACGTCCTGTGCTGCGACAAGACCGGCACCCTCACCGAAGACCGCATCGTGCTCGAGCGCTACCTCAACACCGATGGCAACGAGGACGCGCGCGTGCTGCGCCATGCGTTTTTGAACAGCTTCTTCCAGACCGGCCTCAAAAACCTTATCGACCTGGCCGTAATCGACCGTGCCGATGTGACGCCCTCGACCGTCGTGCCCGATTCCATGCTGGGCCAGAGCCTGCGCGACCGCTATACCAAGGTCGACGAGGTGCCCTTCGATTTCTCGCGCCGTCGCCTGAGCGTAGTTGTCGCCGACTCCCAAGGCAAAACCCAGATGGTTACCAAGGGAGCTGCCGAGGAAATGCTCGAGATCTGCTCCTTTGTCGAGGTCGATGGCATCGCCCGGCCGCTCGCCGAAGACAAGCTCGCCCAGATTCGCAAGCAGGTCGCCGATCTTAACGCCGAGGGCCTGCGTGTGATTGCCGTGGCACAGAAGACCGATCCGCGCTGCGTGGGCGAGTTTGGCATCGCCGACGAATGCGACATGGTGCTGATGGGCTTTTTGGCCTTCCTCGATCCGCCCAAAGCAAGTGCCGCGGGCGCCGTCGCCACCCTCGAGGCCAAGGGCGTGGCGGTAAAGGTCCTGACCGGCGATAACGACCGCGTCGCCGCCACCGTCTGCGCGCAGATCGGCATCGATGCGAGCAACGTCTTGCTCGGCTCCGAGATCGATGCGCTCGACGACGCCGAGCTTGCCGAGCGCGCCGAGAAAACCCACCTCTTCGCCAAGCTCTCGCCGTTGCAGAAGGCGCGCCTGGTGCGCGTCATGCGCGAGCTACTCGGCCACACCGTGGGCTTTATGGGCGACGGCATCAACGACGCCGCCGCCATGCGTGCGAGCGATTGCGGCATCTCGGTCGATTCGGCCGTCGACATTGCCAAGGAATCCGCCGATATCATCTTGCTTCAGAAGGACCTGGGCGTACTCGAACGCGGAATCATCGAAGGCCGCCGCACCTACGGCAACCTGCTCAAGTACCTCAAGACCACGGTGAGCTCCAACTTTGGCAACGTGCTGTCCGTGACCGTCGCGAGCTTGTTCTTGCCGTTTTTGCCTATGAGCGCTCTGCAGCTGGTGCTGCTATCGCTCGTCTACGAGATCGTGTGCATCGCGCTGCCGTGGGACACCGTCGATGACGCCTGGACTGCCCGTCCGCGTGCCTGGGATGCCGCGTCCATCAAGGGCTTTATGCTCGAGCTGGGCCCCGTGAGCTCGCTGTTTGACATCGTGACCTTCGCCGCGCTCTTCTTTGTGGTGTGCCCCGCCACCGTGGGCGCAAGCTGGTCCGAGCTCTCCGGGACGGGCAACGTCGCGGGTATGGCGACCTTCGCTGCACTCTTCCAGAGCGGCTGGTTTGTCGAGTCCATGTGGTCGCAGACACTCGTGGTCCACATGCTGCGCTCCCCGCGCCTGCCGAGCCCGCGTGACCACGCCGCGCCCGCGCTGTGCGCTCTCACCGTGCTGGACCTGGCGCTCGTCACCTGGCTGCCGGCAAGCCCCATCGCCGATGCGCTCGGCCTCATGGCGCTGCCCGCGAGCTTTTTCGCGCTGCTCGTCGGCATTGTCACCGCCTACATCGCGCTCACTCAGCTGGCAAAGCGCCGCTACATTGCACGCCACGGCGAGCTGCTGTAGCAAGTAGACGGAAAACGCCCTGCCAGCTACCGTTACCGCTACCACAGCTGCCGACGCCGCTGCCGTTGCCTCTGCCGCCGCCGCAGTCTATCCCCCCAGCAGTTGCGGTGAAATAGTTCCTGTTTAAAGCCCCCTGACTTTAATTTAGGGACTATTCCACCGCAACTTATTGGAGGATTAGCTAGTCCTTGGGCGTCCAGGACCAGAAGAAGTCGATAAGGGCCACACGTGAGGTGGTGCCGGTCTTTTTGTTGATCGAGGAAATGTGACGGCAGAGCGTTGAGCGCGAAAGGAAGAGCGTTGCGGCGATGTCCTGAACGCTCTGGTCCGAAACGACCAAGACCTCAAGAATATCGCGCTCGCGCTCTGTAAGCCCAAAGGCGGCAACGAAGGCATCGAGGCACTCATCGGGCGTGAACTCCGCTGCCTCCACGGGCGCGAAATCGGAACATACGGGTGCAAAATCCCCACCAAGATCGTCGGTAGCAAGTGCCAGTCCATCCCACATCACGACATCATCGGCTCGTCGCCCCAATTGCCCCAGTAGCGTACGTCCCCAGCGACTAGTCAAAAATGGGCCATGTGTCCCAGTTGTGGAGACTCGTTGAGCCGTCTGGGTATCGTGAAAGATCGCGCACTCCCCCATCATCAAAAGTGACACACGCTACCTGTTGATGGGAGGCAGCCATGGGCTTCTTTGACAAGATGTTCGAGAAGAAAGAGTGCGCGATTTGCGGTACCGAGCTGGGACTTTTGGGGAAGACCAAGATCAACGAAGGCTACCTGTGCAAAGAGTGCGCCGGCAAGCTCTCCCCCTACTTTCACGGCTATCGCTCCAGCACCGCGGACGATATCCGCGAGCAACTCGCCTACCGCGAGGCCAATGCCAAGCGCCTGGCCTCGTTCAACCCCACGCGCACGCTCTCTGCCGGGCGCACCAACATCATGCTCGACGAAGACGCGGGCCTGCTGATCATTACCTCGCAGAGCCGCTGGCGCGACGCCAACCCCGACATCATCGAGTTCTCGCAGGTACTCGGCTGCGATATGGATATCGACGAGCATCGCACCGAGATCTATCGCGAGACCAAAGACGGCGAGCGCGAGAGCTATAACCCGCCGCGCTACGACCTGGATTACGACTTCAATCTGACCATCCACGTCAACACGCCGTACTTTACCCAGATCGATCTGCGCGTGAACGACTCCACCATCGAGCAGCGCGGTTCCATCGAATACCGCGAGGCCAAGCGCCAGGCAACCGAGGTCCGCGACGCGCTAGTGCAGCTGCGCCAGGAAACGCGCGACAGCGTCGTGGCCGCCAAGGCCCCCAAGACCGCGGTCACCTGTCCCTTCTGCGGTGCAACCACCATTCCCGATGCCAGCGGGCGCTGCGAATACTGCGGCGGCGCCATCGGCGCATAGCCTGCGGCACGGAAAGGACCGATCATGGCCTTCGAGAGTGTCAACTATCAGTGCCCCGCGTGTGGCGGCCCCCTTCACTTTGCCAGTGCCGAGCAAAAGCTCGTCTGCGACTACTGCGATTCGCGTTTTGAAGTCGAAGAAGTCGAGGCCCTCTATCGCGGGCGCCAGGACAAGGCAGATGCCAAAGCCGCTGCCGCAGCCGCGGCCCCCAAGCCTGCTGTCGACGATGCCGTGCAGGAGCTGGCTCAAAACGCCGGTTACATCTGCTCGTCGTGCGGCGCCGAGCTCGTGTCCGACGGCACCGTCGCCGTCACCACCTGCCCGTACTGCGGCAACTCCGCCGTAGCGCCCGGTCAGCTTTCGGGCGACTTCTCGCCCGACCTGGTGATTCCGTTTAAGCTCGGGCGCGACGATGTCACGGCCGCACTCAAGGAACACTACAAGGGCAAGATCCTGCTGCCCAAGAGCTTTGTCACCGGCAACCATATCGACGAAGTCCAAGGCGTCTACGTACCGTTTTGGCTCTACGGCGCCCGCGTTGACGGCGAAGTGTGCTTTGATGCGACCAACGAGACCGTGACTGAGGAATCCGATCGCACCGTCACGACCACCGACCACTACGACGCCTACCGTAAAGGCAATATCTCGTTTGAGCGCGTGCCGGTCGACGGATCGTCCAAGATGCCCGACGGCCACATGGACGCCATCGAGCCGTTTGACTACGACGCGCTGCGCCCGTTCTCGGTCGCTTATATGCCCGGCTACATCGCCAACCGCTACGACGAGGATTGCGAAACCTGCAAGGCGCGCGCCGAGCGTCGTATGGAAGAAAGTACGATTTCGGCCCTGCGCGAGACCGTCGTCGACGAGTATGACGACGCCACGGTTGAAAGCAAGCAGCTCGACTACACCTGGGAAGACAGCGACTACGCCCTGTTCCCCGTGTGGATGCTCTCCACCTCGTGGAACGGCAAGAGTTACCTGTTTGCCATGAACGGCCAGACCGGTCGCATGGTCGGCGAGCTCCCCTGCTCCAAGCCCAAGCTCGCCATCGCCTCGGTGCTGTTCTTTGTGATCGGGTTTGTCCTCTCCCAGATTCTCTTTATGGGAGAGAACGCCTTCGATCTGGATTACATCACCTTTGATATCGAGGGCATCCTCATCAACATCGTCGCGCCGCTGATCATCGTGATCATCGCAGACGTGCTGCTGGTGGGCCAGCTCAAGACGGCCAACGAGGCCACCCATGCCGATTGCTACTGCGGCGAGCTCGACCTGACCGAGAAGCACGACACCTTCAGCCACACCGAGACCACCGTTGTCATGAAGGACAACAAGGACGATTAGCCATTCTGACCAATACCACCCGGCCTTTGACGAGAAAGGAAGATCACCATGGGACTCTTGAAAGCTGGATTGGGAGCTGCCGGCGGCGTCATGGCCGACCAGTGGAAGGAATTTATCTATTGCGAATCGATGCCCGCTGACGTCTTGGCCTGCAAGGGCAGCAAGCGCACCGGCGGCCGCAGCTCCAACACGCGCGGCGAGGACAACGTCATCTCAAACGGCTCCGTCATCGCCGTCAACGACGGCCAGGGCATGCTCGTGGTGCAAAACGGCAAGATCATCGAGGTCGCGCTGGAGCCTGGCGAGTTTGTCTTTGACACCGGCAGCGAGCCAAGCGTCTTTAGCGGCAATCTGGGCGACTCCATCAAGGAGACGTTCGCCAATATCGGCAGCCGCTTTACCTTTGGCGGCGACGCGGGCAAAGACCAGCGCGTCTACTTCATCAACACCAAGGAGATCATCGGTAACAAGTACGGCACCGCCTCGCCCGTGCCTTTCCGCGTGGTTGATAACAACATTGGCCTGGACGTCGACATCTCCGTTCGCTGCAACGGCGAGTATTCGTACCGTATCACCAACCCGCTGCTGTTCTACACCAACGTGTGCGGCAACGTGACCGATAGCTACACGCGCGATAAGATCGACAGCCAGCTTAAGTCCGAGCTGCTCACCGCTCTGCAGCCCGCCTTTGCCAAGATCTCGGAAATGGGCATTCGCTACAGCGCCATCCCCGGTCACACCACCGAGCTCGCCCGCGCGCTCAACGAGGTCCTCTCGGCCGACTGGCGCGACCTACGTGGCGTCGAGATCGTGAGCTTTGGCGTCAACTCCATCGCCGCCTCGCAAGAAGACGAGCAGATGATCAAGGACCTGCAGAAGGCCGCAGTCATGCGCGATCCCACCATGGCGGCCGCCAACATCGCCAGCGCCCAGAGCGACGCGATGCGCGCGGCAGCGGCCAACCCCAACGGCGCGATGGCAGGCTTTATGGGCATGGGCATGGCAGGCGGCATGGGCGGCATGAACGCTAGCCAGCTGTTTGCCGCCGGCCAGGCACAGCAGCAGGCTGCCCCGCAGCCGTCTCCGGCTCCCGCCCCCGCACCGGCACCCGCTGCCGCACCTGTGGCCGGCGCATGGACCTGCAGCTGCGGCGCCACCAACACCGGCAAGTTCTGCTCCGAGTGCGGCAGCCCCGCACCCGCCCCGGCACCGGCCAAGTGGTTCTGCCCCAACTGCGGTAGCGAAAACGGCGGCAAGTTCTGCAGCAACTGCGGAACGCCCAGGCCCTAACCCCTCTATCTGGTAATTGGCGGGGGATCCGCCACCCCCGCATTTGCTTCTATGGGTTTCGTTCGATAAAGGAGGACACCATGAAGACAACGTTCAAAAAGTCCGCGCTCGCATTCCTGACATGCGTCCTGGCGCTCGCCTTTGCCCTGACGGGCTGCAGCGGCGGCAAGGACCCCAAGGCCAACTTCGTCGGCAGCTGGCAGTACTCGGGTGGAACCTTGGACGGCGAAGAGCTCACCGATGAGTACATGGATATGCTCAAGGAGTGGGGCCTCAACTGTATCCTGATCCTCGACGAAGACGGCACGGGTGTCCTCGACATGTTCCTTGAGGTCGCCGACCTGAAATGGGAGGCCAAGGACGCCACCACCGTAACGATTACCGCCGAAGATGAGTCGCACGACCTGAAGCTCAAGGACGACAAGCTCGTCCTGGAGGTGGAAGGCGACAAGATTATCTTTACGAAGTCCGACAAGGATCTGTCCGGTACGGTGAAGAAGGATCGCGAGAACGCCGAGAAGGAAGAAGAGATCGATGAGGCCGTCGAAGACGACGACGTCCAGAGCATCGAAATCTCCCCCGCCGTCACCGTCGCCGATGACGACCTGTGCACCATCACCATCACCGAGAAGTTCAAGGACGACTGGGGCGACATCGGCTTTGTCGTCAACATCACCAACAAGAGCGACAAGGACCTGACCTTCTACGCTCCTTCCGGCAAGACCAACGTCAACGGCACCATGAAGGAACCCTGGTTCTCGGCTCACCTGATGCCCGGCACCAACGCCACCGAGGAATTCACGTTCTCGAGCGGCGAGCTTGACAGCCTTGACGACCTCGTCAATACGACCATCGGCATCGACGCCTACCTGACCGATTCCTACGAGGACGTCGCCTCCTACAGCGCAACCATCGCGTAACGGCACGTAACATCAGCCGCGGGTTGGCGGACACATCCGCGCACATGTCAGGCGGGGCCGCAGGAGTTGATCCTGCGGCCCCGCCGCTTTATGCCGACAGCACTGCCCATACAAGCAGGCCTCCCGCCGTTTTCTGATGCAAAACGGCGGGAGGCCTATCTTTGGCGTTGGAGCACGGGCGGCGCACCGACTACGGGCGCTCCATATTGGGGACGATGCTGCCTTCGGTCACCGCATGCACGGCAAGACGCATGATGTTGTCGTAGCCGGTCTTGCTCAGGATCTCCGAGATGCGGCGCTTGATGGTGCCCTCGCTCATAAACAGCTCGGCCGCGATCTCGCGGCGGCTCTTGCCCTCGCAGGCAAGGCGCAAAATCGATAGCTCGACATCGTCGAGAGCTGCTGTGCCCGAAAAAATGCTCTCGGGCGGCTTGGGAAACGTGCAATAGCCTGCCAGCGTGGAGCGCATCACGGCAAACAGCTCGTCGATGCCGACGTTCTTGTACACAAAGCTATCGACGCCCGCCTCACGGGCCTGATCGACAAAGGTGATCTCGGGCATGCCGGTCATGATAATGATGCGACACTCGGGCAGCTGCTCCTTGATGCGCGCCGCCGCCACGATGCCGTTGGAATCATGTTCGGTGCATACGTCCATCAGTATCATGTCCGGGCGCTCCCTGAGCGCGACACCCAAGGCCTCGGAGGCATCGGCGATGGCGGAAACAACGGTCATATCGGGCTGGTCGCCAACGGAGCGCGCCAGGCTCTCGCGCAGGATGGCCTGGTCTTCGACAATTAACACGCGGATCATGAGCTTCTCCTCCGAACAGCGGCGTTGGGCGTAAGTGGAATGGATACCGTAAGCGTAAAGGGCGGGGCGGCGTGGACCTCTAGGCTGCCACCCAGATCTTGCGCGACATGCCTCATACCTGGGATACCCGTTCCCTCGCGATACGATACGGGGGCCGGGGACCCGTCGTTAGAAATCGCCATGCGCGCGACGGCTCCAGCATCCGCCCCCTCCTGCCACAGACGCACGTGGACCCGATGCGCCTGCGCATGCTTGGTGGCATTGGTCGAGGCCTCACGGATAATCTGCAAAAATGCGGCGGCGACACGCGCGTCCTCAGGCAGCGCGCCCTCAACATCGATCTGCACACTCACCAGGCCAAAAGCATGGACGATATCACCCAGCCGCTCTGCAGGCTCGCTGGCACCGCCACTGCGCAAATCGGCGGCGATTGAGCGCAGCAACGGGTCAATCTGCTCAAGCGACTCATCGTCCAGACGCCCCTCCTCCAAATAGCGATGAAGAATGGACAGGCGCTGCCCGATCACATCGTGCACGCGGGCGCGCATACGCAGGTAGGCCGCATTGTCGGCAACCTTTTTAACTTCTTCGATCTGGGTCTGGAGCTCTTGGCCCGCAAGCTCAAGCAGGTGGTTGGCTTGCGCCAGGCGGTCGTGGGCATGCGCGTATTCCGTCACATCCAGGCCGACGACGCGCTCGAACGGACGGCCCGAGACTGTAACGGAGTCACGCACAAATAGGCGAATCTCGGCGGGAGAAATCTCGATCACCGCGCGAGCCTCACCAAAACGGTCCAGATTAATCCGCACACGGTTCCTACTGCTTTCGGGCATTTGCATGCTAAGTTTGCGCAGGTCGTTCCATGTGCTGCTCATGTCACACAGATCGGTAGGCATATGAAGTTCCACCAGGTTTTTGCGCATGCAGCGGTTCATGAGCAGCGGACGGCCCCTCGGGTCCAGATACAGGATGCCCACGGGAATCACGTTGATGGTCTCGATCGTCGAGAACGCGGTGATATCCTCCTGGCGGTTACGGACGTCCATCAAGAGCGCCGCGATGGAACGGAACAGGAAGAACGCTCCCTCTGCGATAAGGACAACGGTCCACGCCGAGCCCATGGCAAAAACCACCGGCGGTGTAACGGCGACAACAAGCAGCAGCTCGACCAGCATGACGGGGCGACGATAGTGCACCATAAGTGCCACGCCATAGGCAAAGATCGCGGCATTGAGCCACAACGCTCCGCCCATTGCCCTGGCGCAAACGTCAAGCGGCGCCACCAGATACGAGCCAGACGACGCGAATAAGATGAGCGCCGAAATCATCAGGTGAAGCACAAGGCTCGCCTCGTAGGCGCAAATCACCTTACGGTTATAGGACGAGCGGCGCGATGCGATGAGCGGGACGTGGATCGTCTGCAGGCACGCAGCCGGGGCAAAGACAACATCGAGCGCAACGGTTTGGGGAAGGATGAGCGAAATCTGCATCGTCACTCACCCGCCCTCGGCATCAAGACGATCATGCGCAGCTGGCCGGGCTCACCCTCAAGGCGGTATGCCACGTTGCGCCCTTGCAGAGCGCTTTCGAGCTCTTGCGCAGCGGGCGTCTGCGAAAGATCTGCATCATCGTTGGAAAAAAGCGTGGCGCGCAGCTCGACACTGCATCGGTCATGGTCGCCCAAGTGATACATAAGCGCCGGATGGTCGGTGGTGTAGGCAAAAAACGCAAAGTCATACACGCAGTCGTACAGGGCGCTTACCGTACTGGCGTGCATCGGGCGCCGTATGGCGATAATCGAGGCGCAATCGATATCGATGGTGCGCAGGTCGCTTGCGAGCTCGTTGGCAATGAGCTGAATGCGGTCGCGATCAAAACCGCTCTCCCCGTACTGTGCCAACGTGAGCGACCCCTTGCGTTTGCAATAGGCGACGAGCATCTTGGCGCGCTGCAGCATGCGGTAACGCTCGTGCGAAGACGCTTCGTCGGTCAACGGCGGCAGCGAGCTCAGCAGGTCGTACATCCCTTCGAGCGCGCGGGCAAGCGCCTGGTCTACGTCTTGGACCAGTAAGGTCTCGGCCTCTTGGTCTGCCAGGTGCGTCTTAAGGTCGTAGTCGGCGGCGAGTAGCTCGTTTTGACGCTGCAGCTCCATGCGACGATGTGCCAGTTCACGGTTAAGCTCGTTGAGCTCCGACACGTCTTGGGCAAGCAGGGCCGATCCGCCCAGCAGTGGAAAGGCACGGTACATTACATCGGGATCGGACGCCACGGCAAAGGCATGGGCGCGGCCGTGCTCCTGGGTCCGCAACTCCTCGCGCACGCCTACCGGCATTGGCTTTGACACCGGCGTGGCATAGACTTCCTGCAGGTCGCGCGTTAGAACTTTGAGGTCAAGCGGCAAGGTGTCGAAGATGCCGGCGATGTCGTGATACGACGGAATGACACCGCAATCGAGACAGATTTCCATCGCCACCACGCACAGGACGCAATAGACGAGCGAAAAGTTGAGCCTCCATGCCCAGGGCACGCGCAACGCATACGAGATGGCAAAGAATGCGCCGCCCAGCAGCACGAGCGCCGCCGTGCCCGAGAATCGCTGGATGCGAAAGGACGAGGACCGACCAACCAGGATAAAAAAGGCCACGAAGTCAAAGGCCGTCCACACGAGGACGGCGAAATAACCCCAGCCGTACGTGTAATCGTTGCTCCAGGTGTCGCTTGTACGGTCAAAGCGGAAGACCTGCTGGTGAAAATCGTTGGTGAGCACAAATCCGATAAGCAGGATGGCCACAATCCACAGCGCAGCGCAGTAGCGGCGACCCAGACGGTGTTGCTCCAGGCCCGCAAGGCGCAGACCACACAACTGGTAGAGCAGCGGAATGAGCGTCATGGGCACGTAGTACAGGTACCACAGCACGGTGGCATAGAACGGCGTGAACGACTTGTACTTGAGAATGACTTCGATCATCCACAGGGCGCAGATGGTGGCGACGGCAACAAGGCGACGGCGCAACACATAGTCCAAACAGCGCAGATAGACCGACACGCCCCAGATCGAAAATACAATTGCGGCGACAAGCAGCGGGAGAGAGCTCGAATGGACGAGCGCATCCACGACCTCTCCGGACACCTCGCTATAGGCGGGCACGGCATTGGAAAGCTTGGAATCGGAGGCGAACAACGCCGGCAAGACTGCCAAAAGTATAAGGAACAGCGCGGTGGTGACACCGGCGATAGCAAAGACGCGATGGCGATATGCACGGTGCGTTATACCAACTAGGAATCGCGGCATGGCGAACAACCTGCCGCCCCTGGGATCCGCAACCGGCGCGGTCCGGGCGGCCGCGTGGCCGATATGTCGCTCGCGGGTACCCATAGTGCCTTTAGTGTACCGACAGATGGGTCGAAAAAGCGGGCCGCATGTCCCAAAATCCGCAGACGGCAAGGCGCCCGGCAGCCTCCCCCGTCTGGCACTTCCCGATATCCGCCCGCCCCAAACCACCGCAAAGGAGACAGGCACCTTTGTGGTGGTTTGGGGCGATGCGCTAGTCCACGGTGATGTCGAGATTTTTGCCGATGAGGCCAACGTAGCCGCCTTCGGCTGCCTTGGGGCTGTCAGCATGGCAGAGAACCCACTTGTCGGCCTTCCAGTAGCAGTAGCTGTCACCGGCGGTAGGCATGTCGGTTGCGGCCTCGGGGCGCGGGCCGTTGGTGCCGGCGGGAAGCGCCACCATCACCTGGAAGCCACCGTCGTCGACCATGCACGGCGTGTAGTGGAGCGTGGTGTTGAAAACCTCGACAACCTTGCCCGCCGGCACGCGGAACGCCTTGACGCACGCGGTGTCGAGCTTGCCGTCCTCGATCTCCCAGCGATGCGCCACGAGCAGGATAAAGTCGCGCGCGCCCAGGTTGAACTCACTCGCGCGGTGGTACTCCAGGCAGTTGAGACGCGTGTTGTGGCCGTTGCACCAGCCCAGCTGGAAGGGGCGGCCGCCAAACATGAGAAAGCCAAGCTTGTCGGCATCCTCGACGCCCTCGAGCTCCGGCGCGCTCGCTACGTACTTGCTGCCCTCGGGGATGGGCGTGGAGGCAAGTGCCTCGAGCACGGGCGACGTAAGCTCGGACGGAACGTTATCCCAAACGTTGCCATAGGACTTGAACTCGGGATCAGAGACAGAGTAGATATGCATGTTCGCTCCTGTTCGTTTGTGTGACAGTATGAACATTCTAGAACAATTTCATTCTGTTTTGAGCACTCGGTATAAAAAAGCGCTCCGCAAAGCGGGAGCGCTTCTGGCACAAACGTTATTCCTGCAAGCAGCCTTACGCCTGCTGATAGTGCAGGTGATTCTCGTCGATATCGGCCAAGTCGCGGTCGAGGTAGCGGCGCGCGAGCCAGTTTGCCATGGGAAGGTTCTGGTCCAGGTAGTTACCGCACTCCTCGGGAGCGGCACCGGGGATATCGCCCTCAAAGCCAGCGACAAACTCGAACAGCTCACGCACGAGCGGCAGAATCTCCTCGCTCGTCACCTCGCCAAACACGACGAGGTAAAAGCCCGTACGGCAGCCCATGGGACCAAAGTAGACAATGCGGCTCGACCACTCGGCATGATTGCGAAGGAACGTCGCGCCCAAGTGCTCGATGGTGTGGCATTCGGCCGTGTTCATAACCGGCTCCTTATTGGGCGTGGTCAGGCGCAGGTCAAAAGTGGTGACGGCGGCGCCGGTCGCCGGATCGCGGTCGATGCGGCTCACATACACGCCGGGCTCAAGCAGCAGATGGTCAACGGAAAAACTCGCGATGCGCTCCATGGCAGATCCTCTCGGTAGTTAAATTGGGACGGGGCTATTTTAGCTGGTTCGAATGGTCGCACCAATCATACCAGTCAAAAAAGCCCCGTCCCAAAAAGACAACTTAGCCAAGGACACGGGCCATAC
>OBKN01000062.1_pt1 | contig 60956 bp, 73 predicted proteins | sample 1519931 | NCBI WGS metagenome assembly OBKN01 (sample SAMN04209254, study PRJEB22552) | human gut metagenome | biome: gut; material: feces | host: Homo sapiens | place: USA: Oklahoma
CGTGGGGTGCGTGGGGTGCGTGGGGTGCGTGGGGTGCGTGGGGTGCGTGGGGTGCGTGGGGTGCCTCCACCACACCCCCCGGGGGCGCTTTGGACGCGCGGGGACATGGGCCATCAGAGAGACTACGTATAATTTTACATACACACCCACGCCCACTCAGTATATTTCGCCCACGAAACTAATGTTACTACTTAGTAACAACACTCTCCAAAAATAAATTGTCGACTCCTCTATTTTCGTTTACATCTGTTTACGACGGAGGTTATATGAAACCGAAAGACGTATTGGACGCCGCCGCGACGCGGCTTACTGAAGAGAAGGCAAAGACCAGCGGACCCCACGAAGCCACCTTCCTCATGATTGCCCGCCTGTGGGCGGCGTATTTGAAGGTTCCGGTGTCGCCCCGCGACGTAGCCGTGATGATGGTCATGCTGAAGGCGTCCCGTGTGAAGTGTGCGCCGTATCCTTCTGATGACAATTTCGTGGACATGGCGGGCTACGCGGGCCTCGCATTGAAGGATGCCGGAAATGATTGACGAGGGTTTGTAAACCATTGTAGATAAATAGCCGGGGCAGTTGATCGCCCCAGCTATTTTCGTAAGGAGAAGACAACATGGCTGACGCCAAGAAAAATAGTGCGGCGAATCCTGACTGCGATTGCGGGTTGTCGTATATCGGGCGCGAGGAATGCGTGAAGGCTCCGGGTGTCGGGAACGACACCGCGTTTGTGCAGGGATTGCGTGGCAAGCGTGGCCCGCAGGGTCCGGCAGGCCCCAAGGGTGACACGGGCGAGCAGGGACCCGTCGGTCCGGCAGGCCCCAAGGGTGACACGGGCGAGCAGGGTCCGCAGGGCGAGAAGGGCGACAGGGGTATGCAGGGACCCGTGGGTCCGCAGGGTCCCGCTCCTGCGCATGTTTGGGATGGTACGATCCTGCGTATCGAGAACTCTGACGGGACATGGGATGACGGTGTTGACCTGAAGGGCGAGAAAGGCGACACGGGCGAGAAGGGCGACACGGGCGAGCAGGGTCCCGTGGGTCCGGTGGGTCCCAAGGGCGAGCAGGGTATTCAGGGTCCCGTGGGTCCGGTGGGTCCCAAGGGCGAGAAGGGCGACACGGGCGAGAAAGGCGAGAAAGGCGACACGGGTGCGCAGGGTCCCGTGGGTCCGCAAGGTCCGGCAGGCAATACGGGTCCCGTGGGTCCGGCAGGCCCTCAGGGTCCGCAGGGTGAGAAGGGCGAGAAGGGCGAGAAAGGTGATAAGGGCGAGAAAGGCGACACGGGTGCGCAGGGTCCCGTGGGCCCGGCAGGCCCTCAGGGTCCGCAGGGTGAGAAGGGCGAGAAGGGCGAGAAAGGCGACACGGGTGCGCAGGGTCCCGTGGGTCCGGCAGGCCCTCAGGGTCCGGGCTGCGCCGATTCCATTGTGGACGCGGCGTATACGCTTGTGCCGTCTGAGTCCGTGGTTTTCGAGAAGATTTGTCTGTGTCTCGATATGGGTGGAGATGGCGGGGAGGTATCGGAGATCCCCCGTTTTGCAGAATTGTGCAAGGACAATGTCGAATTGGGCCTTGACCCCGCCGCCGCTAAGCATCCTTACGAGGTCACGTTTACCGGGTCGGTGAGCGGCAGCGAGGCGGAAATAGCGAAGCGGTTTGCCAGATACAATACCATTTTTCTTTATTCCATCAAGTTGAATGATGTGGAGTTCGATCTCGGCTATTGTGTGGACGCAAGCGACGCTACACGGCGGGGCAATTGCACGGGATACGAGTTTGAGGTGGGATTCTCCGGGGTCGAGGAATATACGCCGAATACGCCCCTGCCGCTCGGCCTGTTATTGAGCAAGGTGTCGATAAGCGTGGATGCGTCGGACCCGGCGAATATGAATATCGAATACTCCTTCACGCTCAGGCTGGCCGATGAAGCGTTCGGTGGCGTGCCGGGCGAGCTTCCTGCGACCGTTTTGCGTGTGCAGGGGACGCGCTGTGACGGCACGGCGTTCGAAGCGAATGTTGACCTTATGACGCTGCTTGTAAACAACGGCTTCGCCAACACCACGTTCAAGAACCTGCGGGGCGATTTGACGATGCTGTTTGATTTGGTACAGGATACCGCGCCTAATTACGACGGCGTGACTGTCTCCGACGAATATATCGAAGAGGTTGATGAATATCGCGTACGAGCCGTTGATGTGGTGACGAAGAAGAACCGCATCGCCGACGCGGTCTATGGTCATGCGCTCGAACAGGCGTCGTTCAGAGGGCAGCTTGGCGATCCGCAAAGTCTGGTTTCCAACGCCGACAAGGTAATCACATCGTCCGTGTTGCAGGCATATGGAACGACGGACGGTATGCCGTCGGGCTATGACGGCAACACGGCTGCGTTGCTCATCACGCAGGCGTTCGGTGATACCAATGCTTTCAGTAATGACAAGGACGTTATGCAGTTTGCGGTGTTCGAAGCGCTGGAGACGAACAGGCCCGATATATACTGGAGACACAGCCATTCGGCGGACAAGGACTTGCCTACATGGAGCGAATGGATTCGGTTGCGGTTCGAGCCTTTCGTCGGCGCTACCGCATCTGCGGCCGGCGCTGCGGGGTTTGTTCCTGCGCCTGCTGCGGGAGACCAGAACAAGTTCCTGTACGGAGACGGGAACTGGTCGCTGGTTACGGACGTGGCGATTGAGGGGGACTCGTCGGATCTGGCGAGTGCGCGGGGGCAGATCGGGAACGCAAAACCCCTGGGTAGCGGATTTGATTTTTCCACCGGAATGATAGGTTCTCTACCGGGTCAGTACTACGCTAATGCCGCAGGGTCAACAAATGCCCCGTTCAACGGGCCCTACGTTGAACTTGTTATGGGCCTACCTACGAATAAGGCATCTTTATTGCTTAATGCGGGCAGGCAAGACGTTGCCATTCCCAGAGCTGCAATCCGTAGTCATTTAGATACAACAAGCAGTAATATCTTATCTGAATACAACCGGGTGATCACCGAACAGCAAATCGGCGACGGCCTCACAAACACCAACGGTATCATCTCCGTCCCCGAATACGATGGCGCGACGGCATCGGCAGCCGGGACAAGCGGCCTCGTACCGCCCGCAGCCGCCGGGCAACAGGAAAGCTTTTTGACCGGAGGCGGGGAGTACAAGCATATAACATTCCTCGGCCCTGTCTCCGAGAAGTCCCAAGACATCGGTACAATCTCCGGGGCCGTAACCATTGACCTGTCTGCCGGGCTGTCCGTAATCGCCACCGTGGGCGGCGCAACCACGCTGGCGTTTGCCAATGTCCCGGCAGGCGGGACCGTGACCGTACTTTTGCGACTGACGAATGGCGGGGCCTACGCTGTAACGTGGGGCATGGCTCCGCGCTGGGGAAATGGTATAGCTCCGGTGTTGTCTGAATCCGGCGCGGACTACATCGCGTTTTACCATGCCGAAGGTGAGTGGACAGGGGTGCTTGTCACATCAAACGTGCAATAGGGGTGAACCATGTCTTTAAGATGGCTTCTTCCGCAGGCGAACCCTGACGTCATTCGGTTCACGGTGACGCCGACGGCCTCGGCAAAAACCGTGACGCTGGAGAACCTGACGGCTCCGTGCAACTGCTTTATCGACTGGGGCGACGGCGAGCGGTCGGCGCAGATCGTCAGCGCCACAAGCGTTTCGCACACCTATGCGGACACGACTCCCCGACGGATTACGATTCACGGCGTGCTCGGCGGGTTCTGGAATTCGGCGGCGATCAGCGTCGGCAAGACACTGGTGACGTCCGTGGACGAGATCAACTCGCGCTCGCTGGTGTCGCTGGCGCATACGTTCCGGGGCTGCACTGGGCTGGCGACGCTGCCCGCAACCCTCGACGCGCCGAACATCGTGGATTTCAGCTACGCCTTTTACCAGTGCCGCAGCGTCACGTCAGCTTTGCCCGCGCTGTGGCTCTCGCATCCGAATGCGGCCCATGCTGGTTGCTTTACGGATTGCTTCAAGTCGCTTTATGGGCAGTATGGGACAGGTTGTTCATCGCGTCAGTATGTACCGGCCGTCGCCGGGCAGACATACTATCAGCACTACGGACAAAGCCAATGTCCGGCGGCGACGAAAAAGACGACCAGTCCCATATCGTATTACCAACACTATGGTGGGAGGTCTTCGTGCCCCCGGTACAACAGTTCGTGGTATGTTACGTCAGCTAGGTGCTATAGCTGCAAAAAATACATGACCTGCGCCGAATATTTGGACATCGGCGGATGCCGCGACTTCGCAGGGGGTAGCAATACATGGGGACACACAACCCAAGCTTGTACATGCCCGTCTTGCGGCTATGTCAATGCACTTGAGGCAACCGCCCCCTCCTGTAGCACAGACTGTTCAAAAGTATATCAGGTCGGAACGACATACTACTCCTGCTCCTATTATGGCACGAATTGCAAGGGTAGCAGCTGCGGACGCACGTATTCCTCTGGTTCATCCGCCTATTACAGATGTCAAAAATCCAACGCAACATGTCGCACAACCAATTGCCCCTATCCCTACGCTAATGAAGCCGATGTCAACGCGGCAAAAGCGGCGGGATGGGCATAGGAGAAAAGCCCATGCCTACATACAGCTATGAAAATAAAACGTACACGCTTTCCGAACTCCGTTTTCTCTTCCCAACAGTTTCTTTTCCGGCCTTTCCGTCCGAGGCCGACCTTGCTCCTTTTGGGGTGACGCTCGTGCCGGACCCCGAGCCCACGCCGGAAGAGATGCTTGCCGGCGCCCGTGCTGAAAAGCTCGTGCAGCTTGGCGACGCCTTCGAGCATGTGCAACAGTTCGGACACTTCGGCAGTTCTCTCGGCTTCGAGGTGGACGCGAATGAGCGGGCCGACCGCGACGTGGCGGGGCTCGTGATCATGCTTGAGGCAACCGGCGAAAAGGAGACGGTATTTTGCGACTACGGCAACGTCATGCGGCACGTAACGCTTGAGCAGCTCCAAAGCCTGCAACTGGAACTGATCGCCTATGGCCGGATGCTCTACGCCCGGAAGTGGGAATTGCGGGAGGCCGTCAATGCGGCGCAAACGCCCGAGGCCGTGGCCGCAATCGAGATCAACTTCGACGATCTGCCCGCACCGGTCGTATCGGTGGCCGCCGCATGACCTACGGAAAGCGAACGTTGATCGCCCTTGACCAGCTCCTCAATACGCTCCTCGGCGACTGGCCGGACGAAACCCTGTCATCGCGCTGTTACCGCTGGGCGAGGGACGGGGTGAGGGCATGGCCCCGGCGCGTGGTGGACGGGCTGTTCTTCTGGCAGAGGGAACACTGCAAGAGCAGTTATGAGAGCGAGAGGGAGGGCAGGCAGTCGCCGCCGGAATTGCGGCGCGTGACCCCGGAAGCGTAACCCGTTATAATCTTTTCAGGCAGAGGCGGGGGAGATTGGAGCCTCCCCCACCGGCCCGGCGGCGATACGCCGGACCACGGCCCCACACGATGCTGTAATCATCGTGCAAGGTTTCCGCCTGCGGTTGTGCTCGTGACGAGCGCGCAACACATAACAGGCAGGGAGCCGGGGTATGAGATATTTTAATCCTTTGACGAAAGAGATCGTCAGTAAACGTGATTTGACCGTTTTGCTGAATATGTCCGTACCTGACGGAACTGGTAAAATCGGTGATTGGTGGCTCCTGCATGAGGGCGAGCGTCCTTATGGTTTCGATGTCGATGAACAGCGTGTTGCAGAGGGGGAGATAGTTTTTGCCGACGGGCGTTATGTCCAGACGTATGTTCTGGAGAGCCTGCCGGAGGAAGCCGTCGTCGCCGCGAAGTTACGGCGCGCCAAGGAACGTCGCGCATTGTCGGTGTCTTCTGCGGTTGTGGAAATCGATGGGCTCGTATTCAATGCCTCTCTTGATTCCATCTACCGCATGAACGCGGTCCTTTTCGCGGCGCAGTTGGATGCCAAGCCGGATTCCACTGTGGTGCAATGGGTCATGGCGAATAATGTGGTTCGGACGGTATCGTTGCGCCAGTTGAGCGCGGCGTATATACAGGCAGTCGAACGCTTGGTGTACGATTGGCCTGAAGTCTATACTGAGTTGAATAAGTAATGGTTACGGTGCTGCATGGTTGACTCTACATCAGCCGCGTGGTAATGAATTCAACGAACGGGCGAATGTGAGGATCTTTACAGAATGGCGAAAATCAATCCTTTGGTCTACAAAAACGACAGCCATCGGCCAGCGGGTGACGGGGACACGTTGAAGCCCTCGCTCATCCCGGTCGACTCGTCTGTGCAGGGCAAGCCGCTGCTCAAGAACGATGTCGAGAAGGGCCTTTCGGCTGTCGCTGCCGATGCGCTTTCGGGCGACGCGGACAACGCGCTGAAGCTTGGCGGTGACGGTGCGTTGATGTTGCGGCTTTCCGACGTCGTTTCGGCGGACGGAGACAGTATTCTTGAGCTCGGTACGGATAAGAAGCTTGCGGTGAAGCCGCGTGAGCTTTCCACCGACGAGGACAACTATCTCCGCTATGGCAACGACGGCGGCTTTTACATCTCCGGTCCGGATATCCTGTCCGATACGGCGGGCAACCCTCTTACCACAGGTGCGGACGGGAAGATTCTTCTGAATCCTTGTCTGTTGCCGAAGATTCCGCCTATCGTTTCTGAGCAGGCGGGAAATCTCATCACCAAAGACCGCGCAGACGACAGCGCTCTTCTGCTCTATGCGGACGTCGTGTCGCCCGATGTCGGGAACATGATTGCTTCCGACGCGGCAAACAAGCTCAAGGTGACGGCGTCTACCGTTTCCTCGGCCAATGCCGCAAACTGCATCACGGTCGACGACTCCGGGCGGCTTATCGTGCTTCCGGCTTCCATCATTGACCGTGGAGACGGGTGCCTGCCGGACAATCTCATCGTCCTCAGCAACGCCAACAAGCTCATGCTCAAGCTCGGGCTGCGCTATGACGCGCTCTCGGGTCGGCTGGACCTTTTGGACACGCATAACGCTCCCGTTGCGACCGTGTCCATTCCGACGGCGACTTCCATCTTGGAGAGCGTGGCGCTTGAGGATAATCCCGTCGGGCAGCCTGAAGGTCGGTATCTGCACTTCGCCTTCCGCAAGTCGGACGGCACGGTCGTGAATACCTACGTGGACATGTCGTCCCTGAAGGACGTGTATACGTCCGGTAAGGGCATTGAGATTCACGACATGGCGGTCAATGTGAAGCTTGCACCGCGTGATTCGGGGCTTTCCTTCGACGACGCAGGATGCTTGCAGGCCGGATTCACCGATCTTGCCGGGCCGGGTCTTGTGGTTACCGAGGACCCCGAGAGCCTCGGCAAGCAGTTCGAGGTGGCGGTCTGCGAAGGCATCACGCTCACCAAGCACTTTACCCATGACGGGACGGAAGTGCGTGCGGTGGCGGTCAATCTTGACCCTGAGCAGAAGATTCTTGGGCTTGTCCCTGACCCTGATGAGCGGGCTTGCCCGACGCTTGGGTCGAAGCTCGAATTTACTGCCGCCTCCGTCGCCGAAACGCTTGCCGCTGCGGACATGGTGCTGAATGGTTTCGATGGTCAGGTCGTGGATACGTTCCGTTTCTCCGGTCCTTTTACGGCGGTAGAAAGGGATGCGGGTGCTGGCACGCCCCCCATTGTCAGATTCAATCTCAGCGAAGCGGCTGATGCCGTAGGCAATATCGTCGTCGATGCTGATACGAACGAAGCCGAGCTTTATATCAAGCCGGATGAAACTGACCTCTTCCTCGGCGTGAATGCCGAGCACGAGCTGACTGCGACGCTGAAGACGCGGTGGGACGATGACAAGAGCTCGGTGGAAATCATCGGCCGCGAAGAAAAGCTCGCTTCTGAAGTTCGTGTCCCGGTGCTTAAGTCGTACACCACGACGCCGACGATTGCCGAGAAGGAAGGCCATCGGTTCCTCAAGGTTGATTCCGCATCGACGCTTGCGGACACGTCCGTTGTCAATGCTACGGCGGCTGAAGTACAGCTTCCTGACGACGTGGTGGTGACGGCGGTCAAGACGACTCCGGTATTTACGACGGAGACGCCTGATAGCGGTCCTGCGGTCACGAGTATGCAGGTCGAGGCGGAAGTAACGCAGAGCGACGGCACCAAGATTGTGGCCACGGCCGAGAAGGTTCAGGTACCTATGCCGCGTACGCTGGCGGCGATCTCTGATACGCTTGCCCTCGAGGACCGGGAAGGTGTCAAGTACCTGACGGCCAAGACCACGGCCACGATGGACAGCGGCGCGCCTATAGAGTCCCCCCTTGCGGAAGTGGCGTTGCCTCCCACGGTGGAGTCCCTTTCCGGCACGTTGACCGGAACCAATACGACCGCCGACCCGTGGGTAATCAAGCTGACGCTCACAATGACTGATGGTACGAAGGTGGAAGGCGATGTGAATTTGGCGGCTATGGTACAGCAGCCGTAAATCGATCATTGTTTGCTACCTGCGTATATATTCAATAACCTATAAATGGGAGTTTCCAGTTATGGAAGGTCTTCCGGTTTCTTATTCGCTGAACAGTGGCGATAACGGCAACAATTGGTGGGGCGATTTTATTGGTGCCGCTATCGGTGGTGCCGCCGGTGCCGCTTGGGGGCGTGGAAATAATAACGGGTGCTGCGGGAATGGCGGTGGCGGTTGCTGCAACAACAACGACCAGTTCATCATGGACACGCTGACCACCATGCGTACCGACGTTAACGGCATCGGTCGTGATCAGCTTATCCAGACGCAGCAGATCGGGCAGGGGATTTGTCAGGGATTCGGTGGTATCGCCACCGAGATTGCGAACCTTGGCAGCCAGCTGTCGCAGGGCCAGTGCCGGACGGAAGCGGCTGTTCTGACGACCGGTCTGAACGGCCAGATTCAGCAGAAGGACAACACGATTGCTCAGCTCAATGCCGCTCATGCCGTCGAGATGCAGGGCATGAGGAATACCTTCGATATCGTGAGTTCCCAGAAAGACTGCTGCTGCACGACCAATGCAAACATCGAACGGCAGGGCTGCCAGACCCGCGAAGTCATTCTTGCTGAAGGGTGCGCCACTCGTGCCACCATCCGTGACGAACAGGACAAGACCCGTGCGCTTATCAGCCAGCTTGACCGCGAACAGCTTCTCCGTGAATCTGCGGCCAAGGATGCCAAGATTGCTCAGCTCGAAGCCTTCCAGTTCAATACCGCTCTTGCCGCAGGCAATGCGCAGCAGACCCGCAATGAAATGCAGGGCCAGACCGCGCTCATTCTCGCAGCGCTTCGTGACCGCACGCCGGCCTCCTCTGGCGGTGCATCCGCCTAAATCCTCTCTTTAAGGAGAAGCACATGCCTATCAGTCTTGTGATTTCACGGGGCAAGAATGGCGGCGGAGGAGGTAGCCGGGATGAGTCGCGGCGGGGAGAACCCCGCAACGAATCTCAGTACGAGAGTCGAGGCGAAGGCCGCAATTTCATGCGTAGCGGCGGGTATTCCCCCGAAGACACCATGCGGTTCGTCGATGATGAAGGACGCAATGAACCTCGTCAGCTTGGGTATTTGCGTGCTCACGAAGGCGGCGGACGCCAAGATGAAACGGTCGAGCATCTCAAGCACGAAATCAAGCGGCTCAGCGAGCAGCTTGAACGTATGGGCTAGGGTGGTTCCAAACGCGACAAAGGACTTGAAGAAGTCGTCGCCGGGGCCGAACGCATCATGCCCGAACTTATCCTCGATGCTGCCGAAGTCGTCGAAAATCCTCCCAAGACATGGGATAAGTATCTCAAGGAAGGCAAGACTGCGGATATCATCCGCATGGAAGGCAAAGAGTTCATGACTGCTATCGAAAAGGCCGAGAGTGTGGAGCATTTCCTGAAGGAAGCGACGCACACTCTGGCGGCAGTCATGCTGTTCTGCGCCGAAAAGTAAGCCTGAGCATAAGGAGCGTATGCTATGGCCTCTGAATACAGACAGATTTTCCCATCCGAACTCGTGTTTGAGAACATGAAGTGGCGTCTCATATACGACCCGGCGAATCCTGTGATGGTGAAACCGGACCTCAGCCATTCGAAAGTCGTACGGTATACGTGTGATGCCGTGAAACTGTCGGGGCAGGATAACCCCTTCTATCTGGCGACGTTGAATATCGTCATCCCGGCGCAGCCTCAGAATGGGGATGTGGTGACGATGGACAGGATGCTGTTGGGGGTACGTATTTACCCGCAGCCGATTGCCGGGCTTGCGCAGATCAAGCCTGCCGAGCTTCTCTATTATGTGGCCGAGCCTGTTTTCGGAACTGAAGGCAGCCGGGCGCAGACGCTGTTTAATCTGCTGATTGGGCAGGCGTACGAAGAGAGCAAGAAGCAGGATGAAACTGTGGACCGTACATGGGGGCATGACCTTCTCTGTGCGGCCACCGAGCCGGAACAAGCTTCGGAGGGGAATGAATCATGAGTTGGTCGACCGAAACGGAATTCGACGTAACGAAGCGTCTGTTGAAAAGGGCCAAGCAATACGACCGTCAGTTTCAGACTGCCCCCGAACTGCTTTCTGTTGCCGTGAAAGGCGCGATGCCTTGGGCAGCTTCGGTAGTTCGGGGGCAGCATGTCCCGGTATCCGTACTTGAGACGCTGTGTGCGCAGCTTCTCACCATCGTACTGGCGAGTGAGGCGGACGATTCTGAGCCGCAGCAGTAAGGAGGCAGCTATGCAGAATTCGTTGTCGCCTGCGCGGTGGCCTTCCTTGGCACAGGACTTGGCGATTATGAATGCGCCGAGTTCTCCCATCACAGACCTTTCGCAGATTTTTTCTGCTTACGATATAGATGAGCCGACGCTTTGTCGGCTTTTGGCTACCCCCAAATTTCAGGTCATGGTCAAGGCGGCCATGCAGGACATGCGCGCGCTCGGCAACAAAGCGGCGCATGTTTATCGTTCGCAGACGCTCGCGCAAGCTCTTTCTGAGCATCTTTATACGCAAGCCATCAGTGGCGCGATAGAGGCGAAGGAAGCATTGAAACTTCTTGAACTTTTGCTGAAGTCGAGCGGGTTGATGAATGAAGGCAAGGAAGCCACGGTCAATGTGCAGACAAACGTTGGTGTGAATCTTCCCGTGCCGCAGGGCCTCAGTAATCCGAAGCTCGACCACCTCAAGGTAGTGGAGGGGGCCACGGATGTTTAACTATGTCATGTCCCCTACGGGGAAAGAATTCCACGAGTGCGACGCCAAAGTGAAGATGCTGTGCGGGCCTTTTGGTTCCGGCAAGTCCTGCTGTTGCGCTGTGGATGTTCTGACTTACGCCTGCGCGCAGGCTCCAGCGCCTGATGGCGTACGGTATTCACGGGCGGGCATCGTCCGTTCGACGTATCCGGAACTGCTCTCAACCACGCGGCGGTCGCTTGTTGAAGTCATGCCGCAGGGATACGGCGATATCAACATGGCCGGGTCGCCCATGATGGGCGTCTATCGGTTTCCTTTAGCTGACGGTACCACGGTCAATCTGGAGCTCCAGCTTCTCGCGTTGCGCACGCCGCAGGACGAGCCCCGCGTCCGGTCGTTGAACTGGACATTCGCATGGATTAACGAAGCGACGAGTATCTGCCCGGAAGTCATGTCGTTCGTCCTTGCTCGTGTCGGGCGTTTTCCTCCTGCGGATATGGGCGGCATCTCGTGGGGCGGCGTCATCATGGATTTCAATATGCCGGAATCGGGGTCGTGGCTTTATGAGTACATGAACAATCCGGAGGACAATTGGAAGCTTTTCCGGCAGCCTCCAGCCGCGTTCAAGATTTCCGATGAGAACGGAACTCGATACGAGATGAATCCGAATGCGGAGAATCTTCGTAATCTCGGTTCGAAGGAACCGGGCGATCCTGAAGACTTCCCGGCCGAGTCTCGTGGGATGCGGTATTACGACAACCAGATTCGGTCATGGCTCAAGCAGGGGCGGACGGACGTCGTCGATAATCTATATTGCATGTTGGACGTGCCCATCATTGATGGCAAGCCTGTCTATCCTGATTTTCGTACGGGCAAACATGTGGCGGACGTCGAGATACAGCCGCTGGCATTCCATAATGTCATCATCGGCATGGACCAGTCCGGCATTCATCCGGCCGCCGTCATCTTGCAGAATCAAAATGGCAAGTGGTGCGTGCTTGACGAGCTTTACGCCGACGGCGAAGGGCTTGAGAATTTCCTCTATGGGATGCTTGTACCGCTTCTGCGCACCAAGTACTCGACCAATGAAGTCGTAGCGGCCATTGACCCGAGCAATACTCGCGATTCGTGGCAGGCCATCACGCCGAAGCGCAGGCTTGAAGAATTGGGTATTGTTGCGGTGACGGAGATATCGAACAGCCCCAAATTGCGTATTCAGGTCGTGGAGCATATGTTGAATGTAGATACCGGTGGGTTGCTTGTGAATCCGACATGCAAGCTGTTGGTTAAAGGCTTTCAACATGAATATCGTTATAGGAAGCTTCGGGCGTCCGGGTCGGCGGGAGAAGCTTATACGCCGTCGCCCGAGAAAAATGAGGTTTCCCACGTCCATGATGCTTTACAATACGCGGCTTTACTTATAAACCAAGGACAGAGGACTGATTCAAGGCAAGTGCAACGGCTATCTGAAAGTATTCAGAGCAAGCGTAGAGTCCTCAGCAAAATTCTTTAGGCGGCATCATGAGCGACGAAAGCAACGATAGCATCAAGTGGTTGCAAGAGATTGAAGATATTCCGGCCAAGGCTGAAGATCCGTTGGCGCGGGAAGTTTTGCGTCGTTTCAACGGTGCCGTCTCGTGGCAGTCCAGCGAACAGGTGAATGGTAAGAGCCTGCGCACGGTGCTCGAAGAATGCTGGCAACAGCAGAATGGTGTGCTTTCCTGCGCGGACAAGGAAGTGGCTGCTACTTTGGGCGTCGATGCCGTTATCAACATGACGGCTTTGAAGACCGGCACGGCGATGGCGTATCTGCGTGATTCCCTTATTGGAGGGAGTTCCGAGCTGCCGTGGGTCATCCGGCCTACGCCGCGTCCAACGTTGTCTCCTGATGCGCAGGATGCGGTCCTTGATGAGCTCAAGCGTGAGTTCTTTTCCGGGCAGTATATGGACGGCCCGAGTATGATTGCAGGCATTCAGCAATTGAAGCGGATGCAGGCGCGCAAAGAGCAGGAAAAGGCCGAGAGATCGGCCACGGCCATGATGTACCTCATCGAGGACCAATGTGCCGAGGGCGGTTTCAATCGGGCGTTGAATGATTTTCTTCAGTATTTTACGGTTTATCCCTTCGCTGTTTTTACCGGACCTTACATCGTACGAGCACCGAAGCTTATTTGGGGCAGACATAAGCCACGTATGAGCACGGAGGTCTTTCCCGCTTTTCGTGCGGTCAGTCCGTTCGATTTCTGCTATTCTCCTGATTCGCCTGACACGCAGCGCGGTTCCTGTGTTTTTACAAGGACGCTCTGGACGCGGCGTCAGCTTTTGGACGCGACCAAGCTTCCCTCATACATAACGAAGAACGTGCTGGATTTGTTGAAAGATTGCGACAGCAACGTTGACTTCAATCTCCAGTGGCTCAGTCGCGCTCCCGATTCCCCGCAGCGGAATCTTTCTCTGTGGAGTTCCAACGTTTCGCCCATCGAGGTACTCACGCATTACGGTGTACTCTCCGGGCGGGAGTTGTCCAATTATGAACTGACCGGACTTGACGACGACGAGTTCTATAACTGCGAGATTGCGATGGCCGGGCATAAGGTCATCATGGTTAAGGTGAATCGGGACCCGAGAATGGACACTCGTCCCATTTACACCACAAGTTTTTACCGGACGAACGGCGACCGCATTGCCGGTGACGGCATTGCGCAGCGTCTACGGGATGTAGAGCGCGCTTATCAGGCCAGCTTGCGGTATCTTATGCGCAACGCGGCGAACGCTTCTGCACCGCTCTGTGAAGCTGATTACAACCGGCTCATCAAGCACATGTCCGAGGGTGATTTCGGCAATGTGGTGCCGGGCATGATGTATTTGGCCGATAGCGATGTGAGCAACCAGCAGCAGCCTGCGCTCCGTTTTTTCAATATTCCTTCGAATATCCCCGCGTACATGCAGCTGATGGAGATGTTCATGCAGATCGGTGACCGGGTGACGAACATCCCGGCGGCACTGCATGGCGAAGCGGTGGGGTCTGGCGCGATGCGCACTTTCCGTGGGATGTCTATGTTGCAGGGGAACGCGACGAAGGCTTTCCACGCGGCTGTAAGTAATCTGACGACGGATGTGTTTGAACCGCTCGGAACTCTCCTGTATAATTACAACATGTTGTATTCACAGGATAAAGACGTTAAGGGCGATTCGCAGATTATCACGAAAGGCGCGGAAGGGCTTCTTCAGAAAGAGATGGAGAAGCAGAGCGCGATGGAGATATTGCAGCTTGTCGGTTCTGCCGGAGCTTCATTGAACGGCGTTATCAATGTCGCACCTGTGCTTGCATGGAGTTTGAAGAAGCTTTTGGGCAGTATGGGTGTGCCGGATGATGTCATTAGTGCGACTGGCGCGCCGACGCCCTCCGGAGCTGGAGTAACTGGCGTGACGGCGGGTCCTGACCCGAATCCCGCGCCACCATCTCCGGAAGGAGAAGGTGTTATGGCGGATGTGAATGGAGGCGAATCGTGATGTTGTGGGATACGCCGAAGCCGCAGAAAGGGACGTGGTTCTATAAATTCTGCGCATTCTTCGTAGATCATATCAATTTCTGTGAAGGCTACTATTATGGCACTGAGATAGAAAAGCCCGAGAATACTATCTATAACTGGTTGTATTCTCATTGGCTTTTTCCTTTCAAGCAGAATGGTTGCGTGTGCTGTAATGCGGTGCGCGGTGTGTTGTATGGAGCGGTAATCGGTTTCATTTTCGGGAGTTTCCTATGAGTGCTGTTCCTCTTTATGAAGCGACGAACGATACGGTTTTTTCCAGCGTTTTCGACGTCGCGCCGCGAAAGGTCTGTGTTCTTTTTGTAAGCGGTCTTGCCAAGCATAAGGTGCGGGTGGACCAGAAGGAAATCGTGTCGCCGCAGGCAGTCTGTATCCGGCGTCTGATTTTCGACTACATACCGTTGTTGAAGCCTACGGCCTGTGATTGGGTTTTCCGCATGAGCGACATACAGGAAAATAAAATTGTCGACCAAGTGGTGACGTCCATTCATTCGTGCTGGCAGTTGACACGGTGTAATAATCTCGGCATCATTGGGGTGCCGGGAAGCTATCGTATGGAATTGAATGACGTAACGGCCATCGGCAAGGTACAGGTCTACGCCGAGATGTTCGACGCTGATGCGTTCCCGCCGCACGTCAAGGACCTTTTCTTCTCCTAGGAGATTCCGATGAGCGATTCTTGTTGTTCTCTTGAATTTGCGAGAGGCGGCGTGATTGACGAGTCTTCCGTCACCAACTCGCAAATTGTAAACTCTACCGTTCAGGCTTCGACGATTACCGCAAGTTCGATTGAGATGCTGGCCAGCATCGATGCGGCTTCCGCTGTCGTTATTGCGGAAGCACTTGCGAAACTTTCTTCGGCGCAGCTCAAATCGTTGGCCGAGGCCATCCACAATGTGCATGGTGCTGTGTACGGTGCGGAGCCTGTGAGGTCTTCCAGTGGCGAAGAGCTGCCTACTACGGTGGTCGGCCAGCGCACTTTCCTGCTCGGTGAACCGGACGCTTGGGAGATGCGCAAGGACGGATTGTGTGCCCCGGTATTCCGTTCTAAAGCGTGAAGTGGGTAAGGAGTTTTCCTATGTCATCGAAAAAGAAGGAACCTGTTATGGAGAAGAAGTCTGAAGCGCCGAAAGACGCGCGTACGCAGGCTATCCTTTTCCAGCAGGATTTCGAGCGGCAGATGCGCGACACCCGACGGCGGATGAATCCCGCATCGGGACATATCTATGAGTCCATGATGGGGCTCAGATACAAAGGAGATGCGTAATGGCATGTGGTCGTTGTGGAAACAACAATCGCGGTACCGGAGCGCCTACGGTGGTGACTTCCGGCAGGCCGGGCGGCAATACGCCGCGTCCGGGCGCTCCTACGGTGGTGACTTCCGGCAAGCCTACGGTGCATTCGCCGCTTCGTGATACCATCAGCGGATTGCGTTATGTACCCAACTCCGGACGATAAGGACCGTGTAAACCGCCTGATGGCTGTGATGGCCGCATCGGGCGTTTATGACGAGTTGATGGAGTATTTTGACTCCGTCGCGAAATACGAACAGGCACTGGCCGAGAAGACCGCATTGAACGCGCTTCTCCATACGGAGACCACACCGCTTGCGCAGCGGCAGTTGGGGCGTGCGGCGGCTTATCAGGACCTTGTGCAGTTCATGAAGAAGTTCAAACAATAGGAGCGAACATGGACCAGCAGGCAGTCTCCAAGATTCCGGCGGCATTCAGAACTCCTCCGTACAATCCCAACAAGGTGCGTATGCAGGAACCTGTCGAAGACACGAACGCGAATACTACCTCTTCCCCGGCACCTGATGCCGCGTCAACGCCGCAGACGGCCGCCACGCCTGTGGAACCGGCGCAGCAGCCCGTCTATCAGCCTGTACAGCAACCGCCCGTTCAAGCAACTGTACAGCCTGCCCCTACGCCGTATGTGGACCCTCTGGTCCTCCAGCGGCTTGAAGAAGAACGCCGGGCGCTCGCGGAACGTAACGCGAAGCAGGAAGAGGCTATCCGCAGTCTGCTTGCTGAACAGGAGCAGATGCGTGCCAATCTGTCCAGCAAGGAAGTGGACGATGTGCTTAAGACCTTGCCGTTGGACGACCTACAGTCCATCGACAGGGAAGACGCCGAACGAATCGCAAAGGCTGTTCTGAGCGCTACGAAGACGAACCTCGTCGGACGGCTGGAGCAGGACCTCGAAGCGCAGCGCAGGCAGATTGCCGAGGAAGCGCAGCGCCGGGAATATGCGCTTTTGCAGCGCGATGTGGACGCGCGCAACAGGGAAATTACTCGGGTGCATCCCGACTTTTTCGAGTTGCAGAATACGCCTGCCTATCGCGAATTCATGAGCCAGCCGATTGCTCCTCATAGCAACATGACGCGAGATCAATTCGCAGCCGCCGAGTACAAGCGCGGGAACACTGCGTTTGTTATCGACCTGCTGACCCAATTGAAGCAGCAGACGGCTTCTCCCGAATCCGTCATGACTGTAGCTCCTATTCAGACTGCCAGCGGCGCGGCGGTCAATACCGAGGCGGACGCTCCCCAGTACACGCTCCGCGACTTGCTCGACCTGTTCCAGACCGGGCAGTTGACACATGACCAATACCGAGAACAAGTTGCGCGGCTCCGTGCCGCCGGACGCGCATAAGGAGTAAAACACATGGCAATTTTCCAGAGCGCGAGCGGTTTTAACGGGATGGAAGCGTCCCCGCTTGCTCGCGTCGAGTACAGCGACAAGATCATTTCCAAGGTTTATGAAGAGGACTGGCTGCCTCGCATCACCAACACCGAGCTCATCGCTCCTGTCATGGAATGTGCACAGAAAATCCAGATCATGCACGCTCCCGAAGTCGGCCCCATGCGCTCGTATCAGAAGAACCAGCAGCTTGTGCCGAATACCGTGGGCACTACGGCGCGTTGCCTGACCATCTGTAACGCCGCATATCAGGACATCAAGTTCGATATCACGGACGTCAAACAGGCGTGCGACCGTTGGCCGGCCTATGAGGAAAAACTCCTCGAATCCATGTACCAGTCCACGGTGACGACGTTGCGCCGTTTCGTTCTGGGCCGCATGATTGCGCAGGTATCTCCGAAGACTTCGCTGACCGGCGCAGGGCTGAACCATGACATCAACCTCGGCCAGCCCGGGGCTCCTGTGCATGTGACGCCGGAGAATCTTGTCATCCATCTCGGCAACCTTCAGCGTGCGCTTATCGAGCAGAACCGTTGGGACGACGGCGAGATGTTCATCATCGTGCCGCCCATCCTGCGCACCTATCTCGCCATGAGCCCGTATTCCAATGCCGACTGGTCGTGCAAATGCGGCAGTATCATTTCCGGTATGTGGGACCATGACCTCTTCGGCTTTACGCCTATCGAGTCCATCCATGTACCGGTACGTATGGACGCTTCCGGCGCTCTGAGCTTCTACATTCTTGCGGGCAGCAAGAAGGCCACGGCCTACGCTTCCAACATCATCGAATCCCGTCTCGTTACGACTGACCCCAACACCTTCGGCGTGCGGTACCAGTACCTCCTCGTCTGGGGCGCGGAAGTCATCTACGATGACGCCATCGCGATGGCATACTGGACCTTCGACCCCCTGACCAACTAAGGAGAAACCACAATGGCTGAAATTTTCATGTTCCGGGGCGGCACTCCCGATTTTAAAGCGTATCATTGCGAGGGCGATTACGCTCGCTATATGGAGCCTGTCGACGGCCCTCGCATGGATGCCACGCCTCCGTTCAATTCCCATGCGTGCGGCGCTTTCGGGCAGGGCTGGCTGAACCTGCATTACCCCCTCGTGCCGAACCTTTTCGGTACCGATGCCCACAAATTCATGCAGGACATGCTGAAGGAAGTGAAGGGCGTCGGGGATCTGCTGCTTACGAACTGGGTTCCGACCCGTTCCTATGTGGACTCCATCTATTTCGAAGTGACCAAGACCGACTCTCTGCTGGACGGTGTGTACATCACGCCTGTGGCCGTGCGCGGTGCGTGGGATTTCACCGAGAACAAGATGAAGTATACCGAGATTACCGAGCACGCCGCCGAGCTTCAGGCCGCAGGCATTACGCAGTTCCCGCTTGGCACCCCGAAAGAAGGTGATGTCATCTACGGCATGGCCAAGCTGAACTCCGACTTCACCAATCTTCCGCCCACTTTCGGCCACAACATTGCCAAGCGCGATGCGAATACCGAGCAGCCCACGGGTCCCTACGACCCGGCTTTCGGTACCGTATTCCTTGCGTACAAGATTACCGCCGGGTCGACCGAAGCCATCAAGAACATCTGGAAGTCGAACATCGAAGTCTACATGTCCGCCAAGCTTGTGGCGTTTGACGGCTCTTCGCAGATCGGCTAAAGGAGGCGTATTATGGCAACGACTATCACGGGTCCCGTATCCAAGAATGCCGGGCCTCCGAGTCAGAAGTTCCCCATCAAGGAAAAGCTGTCTTTCCCTTCCGGACCCACCACACCGGCGAGCAACGGGTCCAACGCGCTGCGCGGCGCGATTATGCGGATGAAGGTTAATCCTTCCGGCGGCCCCACATCCAACATTGAAGGGGTGCTGACGAAGGCCCCCAAGAAGAAGTAAGCAAATCAAAGGAGCGTTGGTATGAGCAATTCCCCGGAACGTGTTTTCGATTTCGACGATGCGGAACATCGGAACCAGTATCTTCGGTCTCTCGGGGCCGAGAATATCCTGCCGCCGTTGCCTCGGTCGAAGTATGTGAAGATTAAGGCATCCGGTCGTATCCTGCCTTGGGACCAGCTGCTGGCGGAACAGCCCACGCTTGTGGAGTGCTGTGACGTGAACGGCAATACTGACCCTTCTGCATGGATGCCTGATGTCGAACCCGGGGAACTTTCGGACGAAGAGCAGCGGCTTCTCGTCCTGAAGGCGCAAGCACAACTTTTTGCCGACGCCGACAAGATGTCGGGCGGGTTCAACAGCGGCATTATGGATGAAGAGGTCAAACCTCAACCTGTGGAATATCAGGATGGGGCTGTCCCTCTTGCCGAGATTGCCAAGCTCAAGAACTCGCTCGACGCTTTAGCTGCCGCTTTGGAGTAGGTCATGGCCGTCATTGCCGATATCATCCGTGAAGTCTCTCTTGATCTGAACGATCAAGAACCGGGCCATGAGTATGTTCGATGGCCTTTCGTGCAGTTGCATTCGTATCTGCGCGAGGGGCTTATCGATGTTTCTTACCGGTTGAAGGACCTGTTCACATCGAGTGTCGTCATCGAAGTGGAATCGGGTGAGTATTGGCAGAAGGCGTGTACTTGCACCAAGGTGCTTCGTGTTGTTGGACTATCCACATCGCAAGGCCGCATCACGCGGCGTTTGCGGAGATATCTGGACACGGATGAATTCATATGGGTGGGGGCTCCCGAAGCCCCCTGCCCTGTGCAGCGGGGCAAGGATTATCTGCCGCATGGATATTCCATCAATGCGGAGGATCATTCGCGTTTCCGGCTTATCCCTCCGGTGCCGTATGGCGAGAAGCGGCATGTGGTTATAGAATGTTACCGGCAGCCAACAGGCAATGACAAGCATTCCAGTGTGCCGGACGAGATTGTTCCCATGTTGAAGCAATGGATGCTTTACCGCGCCATGATGGTGGATTCCGAGAACAATGCGGCCATCGTGTCCGTCGGCAAGCAGCATCAAGAAACGTACTTCCAGTTGCTCAAGCTCGCCCTTGCGGACCGGGAGGAAGAGGATAAGCAAAATGCTGATTTACGAACCCTACAAAAAGGTTCCTCTCAGTGATTTCGTGAACGAGCTCCGGTTTGAATTTCCTAATGTACCGGACGATATTTTTTTCCATCATATCAGAAAGACGGCGAACACGGCGGCCCGGCAGGGGTCCTTGATTCGCCGTTTTGCTTTACTGCATCCCGAATCTTGTGTGACGCGATACAGGCTCGAGTCTCCTGACGGGGAAGAAATATGCGCTATCCTTGGCATCTACGAAGAGGATTGTTGTCATGGCGTACGTGGCGTCACACGAAGCTATGTACCGCCGGAACAGGGATGCCTGCGTGCGTGCGGACGGAAGGTGGCGTGGTATGACGACGTAGAGGAAGTGTTGCACATTGACCCGGGGCATTGCGGCAGCCAGTTCCGCATCGCACTTGCCGTAGCGCCAGACATGGCGGCATGTGAATTGCCGAAATCATTTTTCGACAGGCATTTTGAATTGTTGCTAACAGGTGCGAAATCCGGCATAATGCTCATGTCCGGCAGGCCGTGGTCGAATCTTCGTCTCGGTGCCGAGTATTATCAGACGTTTAAGCATATGCTCCGCGATGCCGCAGTCTCGGTGGCCAAGCACAAGATGCAAGGCGCAATCAAGATGAATTTCGGGAAGGGATTATGAGTGACGATGCCTATTGTGTTCCTCGGCATGTACCTACATGTGACCAAGTAATCGAGGCCGAACAGACCAAAGCACCGTGCCCGACATGGCGTTTCTGCCTTCCGTGGGGCGGGTCGCTTGCGCAGAACTCTGGCGGGTGCGTAGAGTACACGTCTCCTCGTCTTGTAGATATTCCCGAAGACGGCATCTACGATAAGATTATTATCGCTGACGGCTGTATCGTCGGAGTCGAGAAGGCGGGTATTCCGGTTTACCAAGCGTCTCCGTGTGCGCCTGTGCCGACGGATTGTGAAGGTGGGGATGGCGGCGGGATTAATCCGTCTCCGATGGGCTGTAATATTCTCCGTGTAGACGCCAATGGGCGGCCTTATGTGTGTGTCAGCATACAGGGCGAGAATGGTATCGACGTGTCCGGTACCGGCACGCCGGAAGACCCTATTATTATCACGGGCAATGGTGGCGGCGGTGGCGAGCGTGTGTACGTGCAGGCAGGCAATGACGGCATCAGTGTGACTGGTGACGGCCCTCGAGCCAATCCCTACCGTGTTTCGCATAAGGAATCGGCTGCGGGTATTCAGACGGCAATGGGGCTTTCCATTGATCGTTATGGCCACATCGTCGGGTACACGGATGACGGGAACAAGGGGCTTCAGGCTATTCTTCCCGGAGAAGGCATTAATGTCGAGAATGACCCACAGAAAGGCACAGCGACTGTGTCTCTGGCTCCTGTGATAGGCATTACGCCGGGAGAACATCGGGTAGCCAACTGGGTCATTACAGTCGACGAGTACGGGCGTGTGGCGTCCTTGCGCAAGGAATGGACCGTCACGCCCCATACATTCCGTGTGGACTGTGTAGATTATACAGTCAATCAGGATGGGCTTATCTCGAGTATTCGCGACCTTCCGGCGGACGAATGTTCATCTGGCGGCGGGTATACGGATTTGAAAGGCCATCTGGTCCGTTTCATTTCGGTCACAGACTGGAATGGCAGGACATATAATGGCTCGACGGGGCACAATGCTACGAACGTGGCGTCGTTCATAGGCTTCAGTTCTGATGGTACTACTTTGGAAAAGGAGTATGATAACATAGAATTGGGTCCTACAGAAGCGGACCAGTCCCAAGGTAGGGCCAATTACTATGACATCAACTTCACTATGGCGGAGTCTTCGGCTTTGTTCTTCCGTTTTTGGGGGTATGGTAGCTGGACTTCGACAGGAGATACAGAAAGCCCGACCCCATTCCATATGTACACCCGATGGATTGCCGATTTGGATGGTGCACGTATTGTCGACAGCAGAGAAGCGGTTCCGGGCACATGCGTCATGGTTCGGACCAGAGACGTTTATAGTGCCGGACAGCATACCTTACGTATCTATCCGCGCATACATTCTCCTCAGGCTGCGATAATGGAAGAACCTCAACTTACTGTGCCTACAGGGGTCGTCGAAATTATGACTACTGCCCTGCGAGGTTAGATTATGCGTGTAACCCTCAGTAATTTTTGCGGTATCATTCCACGCTATTCGCGGCATAATCTTGGTGCGCTCAATGCCGAGATTGCGCATGATGTGAAGCTCCGCAATGGGCGGCTGGAAGCGTGGCGCGAGAAGTGCGTGTTCGAAAACAGTCAGACCAACAGTGCGTTGAAGACAGCGGGGACCTTTCATATCTACGGCTGCTGTCCTGTATACTGGCCGTCGCCGTCGGTTGTGTCTGTTGCCGAATTCGCGCCCGACTGGGGGAGGTTCTATGTGACCGGGCGTAGCGCCGATGCGGAAGTCGCTGTCGTAAATCGGAAGTGTCAAGCGGTATATCAGCTCCTTGGTGTCCCGGCTCCGACGACGCCGCCGGTGGCGACAGCAGCCGAGGAGTGTGATCGCCGTACGGACGCGCGCGCTTATTATTATACCTACGTAAATCAGTGGGGAGAGGAATCCGCCCCCTCTCCAGCCAGTAATATTGTTGTGGTCAGGGACGGCGTGTCGGTACAGGTTTCCGGCATTGCGTTGCCGCCGGAAGGGTATGGCATCATCGCAGCCAATCTGTATCGCGCGGCGACCGGTTTTCGTCAGGATGACGTGAAGACTCAAAAGCCTTTGACTGATTTCCTGTACGTCACGACGATTGAATTTCCCACAACGTCATTCACAGATACCGTGAAGATGATTGGGCTCGGGCCTGTATGCGAAACGCAGAAAGTCCGTATGCCGCCGAAGGGGTTGCAGAATATCGTCGCTATCGGCGGAGTGAACAGACTGGCCGGGACAGTGAAGAACCGGGTCCACCTCTCGGAAAATCATCAGCCGTACAACTGGCCTGTGAAGTATGACCTGACGCTCGACCACACCATCATCCATATGGGTGCACTTGACCAGCGGCTTTACGTTACGACTGATGCCGTCCCATATGTCATCGATGTTTCCAGTTGCGAAGATGCAAAGTGCACTCCGGTTATCGACGTTGATACGCCTCTTCCGGATATCAGTTGTGGGCATTCAAGCTCTGCCGTGATGACGCCGCATGGCTATGTCTACGTCTCTCCGCTCGGAGTGACACTTATTGACTCTTCGGCAAAGTGGCATATTTTGACGAAGAAGTGGTTCAGCGAAGACGATTGGGCGCTCATCAGGCCGGAGACTGTCCGCATGGCGTATTGGGAAGGGTTCCTTTTCATTGTCTCGGATACTGTGACGTTTCTTCTCGACATCAATGGGGACCCCTACGGCGATATGAAGGGGGCCGAATTGACGACGCTGTCCGATACGCCTATCGATCTCAAGACCAGCAGCAACGGGACGCTTTTCATGCTGGAAGACCAGACGCTGTACGTGTGGAATTCCGGGGACGAATTGCGGCCGTACCAATGGTTGAGTCGGGAATTGACGGGCGAGCACCATCAGCCGGGCATGGCTGCGGCAACGCCGCAGAGCGGTGCGGCTTTGGGGAATTTGTGGACGCCCACTTCAGCCAAGGTGCGTACAAAGGAAACGGAGTTCACGTTGGTGTCGTCTGTCGGTACCGAGGTGTACCGGCGTATGGTTGTGGGCGAGCGACCTTTCCGTCTGCCCCGTGCGGGGCGTCATCCGTGGTGGCGAGTGCAGTTCAAAGGTATAGAGCCCGTCGAGTTTGCGGACCTCGGCACGTCCTTTTTCACAGTCAACGCAGGAGAGTAGTTGTGAAATATTTCAATTTATCGGAGTTCGCCTGCAAATGCGGGCATTGCGGAGGCGGGGAAGAGCACATGTCGCTGGAGTTGCTGGAGCGTCTCGACCATGCACGGGAAGTGGCCGGTATTCCTTTTGTTATTTCGTCTGGTTTCCGTTGTGAAGTACACAATCGGGAAGTCGGAGGCGTACCCGGGTCGGCGCATACAAAAGGGTTGGCGGTAGACATCCGCTGCAATACTTCGCAGAACCGCTGGAAGATTTTGAAAGGGCTCTTCGCTGCCGGGTTTGAACGTATTGAACTTGCGCCCACATGGATTCATGCCGACGTGGATATCACGAAGCCTCGTCCGTCTGCCTTTTATCCGTCATAGGAGGCCACCATGTCGTTCTGGAGTGCGGTGCCATTCATCGGCACGCTATTAGATAAGATCGGCAAGTTTCTGCCTGACAAGCAAAAGCTTTCCGAGGCGCAGGCCAAGATAAACGAACAGGAAATTGCAGGAGCCCCCGCTTCCCGCCTGCGGCTCTGGCGAAGCTTTCTCGGATGGATACTCGCCCTGTGCTTCGTATGGGAAGTCCCTGTACGATTGCTCATTACTACCTACTTTCCCGATGTCAAATTGCCGCCGCCCATGCTGGATGAAGTCTCGCGTCTTCTTTTCATTATGCTTGGATGGGGAGGATAACATGGACGAGGCAGCAAACAACGTATCGCGCCACGAATTTGAAATAGCACAGACTGTCGCGCGGCTGGAAGTAAAATTTGATATGCTGAGCGCCCAGATAGATTCTGTGGTAGGCTCTCGGCTGGTGCAGCTTGAAGAGCGTACCACGAAAATGGAGCGACAGTCGCTCTATATGACCGGGTGGGTCGCTGGTGTCGCCTGTATGGTGTCGGCGCTAGTGACATGGTTCCAACGATACTTTTAAAGGAGTACATCATGCCGAAGCGAGCAGCCAAGAAAGGCAAGGCCCCGAATGATTTTCTGAAAAAGGGCAAGGATGAACAGCGGCCGCTGCCTTTCCAGAAGAAGGGCGATGACAAGAAAGGCAAGGCCCCGAATGATTTTCTGAAAAAGGGCAAGGATGAACAGCGGCCGCTGCCTTTCCAGAAGAAGGGCGATGACAAGAAAACCGGCAAAAAGAAGTAGAGTCTGCCATGCCACTGCCCACACCAAAGAAGGGAGAGACAAGACAGGCGTTCGTCGAGCGCTTCATGAAGTCGAATGCGGCCAAGGAATTTCCCACACAAAAACAGCGGCTCGCGGTAGCCTACCAACAATACCGCGGCAAAAAGAAATAAGCGAACCCCCGACAATCACGAAACGGATTGTCGGGGGTTTGTTGATGGCGGGGGCCATCTAGGAAGGTGGAGATAGGGTGGGTAAGAAAAATATAGTGCAGATGTGAATCGGTGTCAAATGGAAACCCTCCTCTTCCTTGACGGTCGAGGAGGGCTTGTGCTAGATAAAGGTTACTACACCAACTGATCTAGCGGGAGCGATGGTCCATGTTGCATTCAGCAATTTCAACCATACAGGAGTTCTTATGTCTAATTTTCTCCCAGTTGTCAAGCTCGAATTCATCAACGACAAGCAGGTTCCGGCGGTCACTTCGCAGCAGTTGGCCGAGGCATTTGGTAAGCAACATGCCCATGTTATGCGAGATATTCGCGAGACTACTGCTAAATGTTCGAAATTGTTTAGCGCATCCAATTTTGGATTGGCTGAATATCTCGATGAACAGGGTAAATCCCGGCCAATGTACTTCATGACCAAAGACGGCTTCACGATGGTAGCTATGGCGTACACGACGCCCGAGGCCGTGCGGTTTAAGGAAGCCTACATTGCCGAGTTCAACCGGATGGAAGAAACGCTTCGTCAGACTGCTTCGCAGCAACTTTTCGACATCACCGGTATGACGGTCGCCATCTTCAATGCGGCAGGTATCGTCGGTAATCAGCAAGCGCTTGCGCTCGATAAGATCGTGCGAAAGAAGACCGGCGATTCTCCGCTTGAGCTTGCCGAGGTTCAACTTGAAGCGCCAACCAAGCGGCAGCTTCTCACGCCCACACAGCTTGGTGAGAAGTGCGACGGTATATCGGGGCGGCAGATGAACGACCTTCTCGCCAATATAGGCTTTCAGACGAAGGCTCCGAACGGTGGTTGGGAGCCTACTGAGAAAGGAATGCCTTACGCCGTAATGCTGGATGTGAACAAACGCCACTCAGATGGGACTCCTATTCGTCAGTTGAAATGGGATTCAAGCATCCTCGAAGCCTTGCGCAAATATCTTGGCGATGATACGAATGAATGACCCAAGAAGGAGGAATACACCATGATGCATTTTAAGAAGCGCAAGGGCTGCGGCAAGTAGCCCGGCCATACCCCGCCGCATGGTGGGGTTTTGTTTATGTACTTGCCATCCTTTGCGTGTTTCGATATGTTGCAGAGAAATAAAGGAGCGAGTTCATGGGCAAATGGACGATCGACATCTTGGAGCCCGACGACGACATCAATATCGCCGTCGACAATCTCGGAAACGAAATCGGCAAACTCTATGCCGAATCATGGCGAGAAGATAAAGAGCCGCACTATAAAAAGCCATTCAGCCTGAACGTCGCGGCGTTTGCGCAGATGTGGTATGCGAAGACGCTAAAGATTTTCATCGCCTACGACGAACGCCACGAACCCGTCGGCTACCTGATTGGTATGGTTTTCCGTCCGCTGCCTTACGAGGCGTCCGTCTTCAAGGTTGAAGACTGGTACACCCGGGGAGATACTCGGCTTGAGGAAGCGCTTTTCGCTCATGCGGCCCAAGCCATCCGCTATATCGGATGCGACGAGCTTTGGGTGGCCGACGATGCCGGGGACCGGATTCCGCCCGTGCCGGTCGCATGGGTCGAAGAAAACAAATTCACTCTGCGTCGTTACAAGAAGAAGTAAGCTATGGTCTACGCCAGTGATACCGAATGCAATGCAGAACACGGGTCGAACGACCGAGAACATTCAATCTTTGCCGACCTCATTACGGTAGCAGCTGTCGCCGCAGCCGCCTACAATACGAAGAAAGCCATCGACATAGCCGAAGCCGAATGGAAGATGGCAAAAAAGTATTGGAAGATTGCAAAGAACTGGCTTGACTATTACAACGATTTTTACGCTCCGGTAGAAGACCAAGAACTTGAAGAAGCGATGGCTCTGACGGAGCCGGGACCCGAATATGAAGCGGCCAGAGGCCGGGCGCGAATCATTGCCATGATGCAGTTTCGCGGTGCCGTAGACCGGGCGGTACGCTGTACGTCTCGATACTGTACAGGTTTGCGCAACGATATGGTGGCGGAACTCGTCGCGGCAAATGCAAGCGCCGTGGCCTTGGCTGACGGGCTTGGCTATCGGAATGAGCGGGCGTATATCGAAGCCAGAGACGACGAACGGTTCCAGCGGCAGTTCGCCACTGCAAAACGGGGGCGGAACATGATTGCCGACAATGTTTCGCTTGCGAAGGCCACGGCGGGCATTTACGGAGACTTGTGGGACCAGACATGGAAGGGGCTTGAAGGGGCCGGGACTTATCTTGGGTACATGCAGAACCGCAACCCTACCGCCTATCCGACCACATACGTCCAGCAGCGGGAGCAGGCGTACGCCAAGGCGCACGGCCAGATGAACATGAATTCCACGCCCCCGAATTCCGGACCCCAGATGCCGATTGGAGGAGCTGACTGATGGCTCAATGCACTTGTGCCGATCCGACTGCCGTAGCCAATGCCATCAAGCAGCACGCCAGCAAGACCGAAGACGTCAACAAGACGCTCTATGGTTCCGGTCATGGCGGCAAAGACGGCGTTATCGACAGTATTCGTTTCTGCCATTGGGCCGCTCCCGAGTGGGGGGCCAAGGGCGAGAGTGCGTGGAACAAGCTTTTCACGGTGGCGCAACTGGCCGTTGCCGTTGCGAACGCGCTTGCACAGCAGGAGATTGCCGACAAGAAGCAGGACCTTGCCGAGTCCTATTACCAGATGGCCGAGGACAAGTGGAACCGCTTCAAGAACAAATACATGCCGCTTGAGAAGAAGCTGCTGAACGAAGTTTCCACCGAGCCCGTCAAGACGCTTGATTGTGCTGACGACAGGCGTCGGGCCGAAGCAAGCGTGAATCCCGCCTATACGCAGATGCAGAATTATCTGAGGCAGCTCAGGCAGAAGTTGCAGCTTTGCCCGGACGATACGCTTGTCCCCTATCTGGAGACGAAGCAGGCGGTATCGCTTGTTGATACGGTCAATTACAATATGCAGGACGACCAGTGGTTCGTCGACTACAGTAACGACAAGCGTTGGAACCGCCGCAGCAATATCCTGAACCTTGGCCGCAATCTGACCTCCGAGGCGTTGAAGTACGGCGACGTGGCGCGTAATCTGTACAATCAGGTGGGGCAGCAAATCGATCAAGCGGCGTACAGCCTCATGTCCACCCTCGGTTACTATGGGGCTCGTAACGACACGTTTTACCCGACGACGTTCCTCGGCTCGAGCGGGCGCAATGATGGGGGCTTCATCGTCTCCGCGTCGCCGGGATTCAGTGGAGCGACCGGGGCGCTCGACGCGACAGGAGCATAACGTATGGCCTTTAATTTTTTTGGCGCATTAGGTGCGTTCAGCCGTGCCCTGCCGGGTTATGTACAGGGCGAGCGGATGGCGGTGCAGGACAACTGGAATGACCTGAACCAGTACAACAAGGTGCAGTCCGGCCAGATTCAGAACGCATGGGACGAAGCCGTATTCAACCCTCGCCTCACACGAGAGTACGACCAAGCAGCGATGTCGAATATTGGTGTCGCGGACAGCACGCAGAACTACTTTCTGAATTCCCTCAATCGAGGCCGTGCCTATCGTCAGTCGTACCGTGACGCGGGATGGGACGATGTACTTGGTGACATGAACAACATGGCGCGTCTGGGCTCGGCATACCGTACGAGCGAGCGCGCCCTTTTCCCGCAGGATTACGGATTTGGCGGTGCCGACATGGGGTCGCTCGCGCAGCTTTCTCGGCTTTACGGCGCGCAGAACCAGAATCCGTACCAGTCCACAATGAACATCCCAAGCGTGATGTACTAGGAGAAACCCATGCCAAGATACGTCATCCCCACACAGTCCGGGGGGTATATCGGCGTCGATGGTCCCGTGCCGTACGACGATACGCAGGCGAGATTCGACGCGCTGGCCGACAGTATTGCCGCACAGAGCCGCCGCCCGGTACCCATGACTATCCAGAATATGCCCGTGCCGCGCGCCAACGCACCTATGGGTCCCAACGCCGGGCCGCAGATGCCCGTGCGACTCCCTGTGGCTATTCAGAATCAGCCGCCGTCGCTCATGCGCGAAGCGCGCCCCGGCATTCAGAATTACTGGAACGCGCCCGGAGCCTACGAAGCCCAAGAACGCTACGGCATTCCGCCCGTGCTTATGCAGCGGTCGCCCTATGCTACGGCCGGTTATATGGCGGGGCCTGACGGATCGGTGAATCCGCTTGTGGGATACCCGTCCATCTACCCGCATGTTCTGAACGGTACACCGCAGAATTATGCGGCACCTGCGATGGCCAACGCATGGAGCGTTCTCGGGCCGTGGCTGGCTCCTCCGGCGCAGAACGGCATGGCGCAGGAACTTTTGCGTGCCATGACGCAGCGGACTCCCCGCCGCGCGGCGGGCGGAACCGGCGGAGGCGGCACGCAAAGAACGACCCCCGCACAGAAAACGGCGGCTCCTCAACAGCAGCCGGATACGCCGAATCCCCCTATGGGTCCCAACGCCGGGCCACAGCGTCCGCCCGTGACAGCTCCAGCTGAAGTGAGAGGGGTGTATAACCCGACACCCATCAATACGCCGCAGTACACTCAGGGCGAGGTATTTGAAGCGGCCATCAATCAGGCCGCGCCCGACAGCATTATCCGCGACCTCGGCCAGTTTGATTACGATGATTATTTTGTCGTGCCGGGTGGAGATGCTTCCGTGGGCGACACGGGCACCTACGCCGACCCCTACGCCCCCGGTGCTGAATCGCGTGAATGGTATCTTCTGCATGGCGGAAATCCTGACAATGTGGGCAGGCTCGGTATGAGTCCGTTGGCGCAGGAGGTCATCGAATATACTCCGCCCCCGGCGGCCACGGCACCGGAAGTTCGTGGGACATACAACCCGACTCCGCAGTTGTATGGGGAGCTCGGCAATGCCGCACGCAGCGCATTGACGAACGAGTACCGTGGTGCATACAATCCCGAGGTGCGTGGTCCGGTGCATCCGAGCATCCTTTCTTCGAGGTAAGCTATGGCCAATGACCTGATGGAAATGATTCAGGCGGCGGAAGCTTCTTCCGGTCCGGACCCTGAAATCGCAATGGATACGGAGTTCCAGCAGCAGCAATACCTTATCGAGAGCGCACTGCGTGCGCTTGGCGAGATGCAGCGGCCGCAGCCGGGGAACGCGAACACTATCTTCGATGAGCAGTTCCGCACGCTCATTGACCTCGTACCGATGGAGTAACATATGGCTTTGCCAAATCCGGGCGGGCTGTCCGGCGCGATCAAACTCTTGCCGGACTTCACGCAGCAACAGAACCAGTCGCTGGCCGACGTGACCAAGGTCGTGCTGGCACAGGACCAGCAGGCGTTGAACGAAGCCAAGTTTGGATTGCAACAGGCGAAGCTCGCAGCCGGAGGCGGCACCGGTGGTCCGCGTGCAGGCGGCAAAGGTGGGGCATGGACGGCGGTAGCGGACCCTGCATCCCCCGAAGGTTATCGGTTCGTCTGGGTCCCCGGTTCGACGGAGAAGGAACGTTCCCGCAATCAGGGTGTCATGGAATCCGCCGCCTACAGTTCGCTTTTGCAGAACGACAGGGACGTGCGGGAAAAGCTTGCCGGGCTGTCGGGAAAATCCATCGACTATCAGGCTAAAGTTCTTGACGATATCCGCAAGAACGATATCCCGCGACTCGTCGGCACCGATGACCAGAAGGCACTGAAAGCCATCGAAGAAAGCCTGAGGCCCTATACGCAGCGAGTAAAGGAAGGCCGCAAGGCCATCGATTCTACAGGCTTTTGGGAAACTGTGTGGGATGCCGCGCGCATGGGCGGCAACAAGCTCGTTACCGGCATCTCACAGATGGGCGAAGACGCCGAAACGAAGCGCAAGCTCAATGCCGAGCTTCAGGCGGACCTTGAAAACATCCGGCGCGAGAACCCCTACCTGCAAGAACAGATGCTCCGAGAGCAGGAAGGGCAGGGATTCTGGCAGCGTTCGGACGGTATCGGCGGGCTCGTGACCAACGCGGGCGTCGAACTTGCCAGTGACCCGACGGCTCCGGTGGCGATGGGGGCTGCGGCGGCTGCCTCGGCACTTACCGGCGGCGCGGCCATTCCTGCCATCGCTGCGGGGCTGGCCGGCGCTAGCGTTGGTGCGGGAGTAGAGGGGAGCGAATATGTTTCCCGTGTTGAGCAGGACCCGAATCTCTCCGAAGAAGAAAAGGCGCGTGCCATCGAGGAAGGCTTTGCGGGTGCGGCTACAACCGGTGCGGCTTTCGGCGGCCTGACCATTCCGGTCGGTCGTATCGCCGGTGCAGCAGCCCGCCCCTTCTTGCGTGGCGGGGCAAAGGCGGCGGCGAAAACTGCCGAGGATGCCGTGGTCGATGCGGCCTTGCGCCGCTCGCAGGAAGGGCTTGCCAAGCGGCTTGCAAAGTCAATTGGCGAATCCGCAGCAGAAGCTTCCATCATCAACGTAGGCGACGTGGCGGCGCAGAACGCTCTATACAATTCGGTCACGGGGCAGGACAATGCCGTGACCGAGGGGGTGCCGGAAGCGCTCGCCGCTTCTATTGCCGCAGGCGTACCATTCGGCATTTTGGGTGCGCGTCGTCGCCGCACTGCGTCGTCGCCTGCCAAAGATACGACAGAAGGGCGAAGCGACGCACCTCGTGCGACAGCTGACAGGACTTCGGCAGCTTCCGGTCCCGAAGGAGGGGTTTCGACACCGCAGACACCCGGGCTTGACCTCGTCATGGATGGAACGGAATCGTTTCTTATGCCGGATGGAAGCGTCAACCGGTTCTCGTATCCGGGCCAATTGTATAATGCCGTGGCGACGGCGGTAGACGGCGGGGTCAAATTCGACGCCGACAACATCGTATCTACCTTTCTTGAACGTACCGGCAACAACCGCGCGCTGCTGAAAGACTGGATCGACCGCGCACACCAGCAAAATCCGAAGATCTTCGACGAAAAGCGTGTAGGCGAACTCTTTGATGCCGCCATGCGGCAGGATACGCAGCGTCAGGTCTTCCGGCCTGATGAACGCCCAACGACGGAATTTGACACGGACAAGCTTGTCAGCTTCCTCAGAAAGCATCCGGGGGAACCCGCGCTGTACAAACAGCTGCTCACGGATGTCGTGGGGAATGGCGTTTCGCCGGAGAAGCTTCGTGACGCACTTTCCAATGCGAAACTCAAGAGAGCCACGAAGGTTGAATCGGTCGGCATTCTGGATGAAATCATTGAAGCGAGACAGCAGGAGCTGAGCAATGGCAGACAAGGCGGCGACGGACAGGGCGGCAATGGCGCGCCAGCTCCCCGGTTGGACGCAAATGGAGAAGGACGAGCAAGAGCAGCTTATCTTCCAGATAATCAAGGCAATCGCGGAATGGAAGCCAATACCCGAAGTGTTGCTCAAACCCCTGCCGACGCAGGCGCTCCAGTCACTCCTCGAAATGGTGGAACAGTTGAAAGCGGAGGGCTTGGCGGGGCCGCGCAACAGAACATCGGACCGAGTCAAGCGCCTGATGCAGATGCTCCACAAGCGCGGCTTGATACCGGAACGGGAACCGACGGCGGACCAAGTCCTGCAACAGCAGGAACCCGAGTTCAGGAACCGGGTGCTGGCGCAGGAGTCTTTGGCGGTCAGAGAAGCGGAAGCGAACGCGGCACTGGAGGCACAGGCGGCACTGGCAGGAATGAACAGGTAAGCCCCCGTGCATCCGAACTGGCGGACATGGCGGTCACTCTGACGCGGATCAAGAACGCCGTCGATATGGACGCCGCGAATGGAGTGAACGGCTTCAATGCAAGTACATGGCCTGCGATAAAGAAGCTCATCCAGAAAGGCGTGCCCTCCGGTACGGAATGGGATGCGTTTGCCAAAGTCCATCCCGAACTGGCGAACCTTAGAGGGTCTTTCGAACGAATGCACAACGACTATCTGGATGCAAGAGCGCTTGGTGTCGATGCGGTGCTTGATGCGGTTCCCGAAGCCGAAAAGAATACTCGTGAAACGATTGAATCGGTCTACAACAACATATGGTGCGTGACGCGATGAACGGATGCCCGGATGATTTTTCCGTCTACAAGGCGGGGCAGGGGCCGCATGGCAACGGCGGTATCTTCGAGGACGGACGCCCCATCCGCAATATGAATGACGAGATCATCGACTTGCGGGATGGAGTGCAGCGCGATGCGGCACAGCGTGCCGGTATCTTCACACGGCTGCGCAATCTCATTGCGCCCGGGACGGGGCGGCCCACGAGCCTTACAGCTCCGGGCAACGACGTGAACCGCACGGACGCCTCGCAGCTTATGCGCGCCGCACGGCAGGTGGCGAAGCTCACGAACAATGCGATGCTTTCGAGGGAGAAGCTCGCAAACGACTGGGAAAACGCCTATGCCTATGTGAACGGCTCTTCGGTCGCAGAAACAAGCAAGTGGTTCGACTTCGTCAATTCCACATTCAAACGGCTCGTCAATGACCGTGCGGATTTCCACAAGTTCGTGGCCTACAATTTTGCCGACCCCGGTAAGTCGGTCATGAACAACCGTATTGTGAAGGAATTCGAGCTGATGCCTACGAAGATCCGTGGGCAATTCCAGATTTACGACCGCCAGCGGCAGGACCTTTTGTTGTCCGTACGTCCTATTGCCGAACGCTTGGGGATGGACGCCGAACAACTGGCGGCGACAATGGGGCACTACGCCACCGCCCGGCACATGGGCGAACGCAACACGCTGCTTCTGAATCGATGGGAAGCGGAACTCACCGCAGCACAGCTTGAAAACGACCCTGTGAAAGTAGCGGATATATCTACAAAAATTCGTGACCTCAGACAGCACATCAATTCCGTCGACCCGCCGGAACATGTCTTTCACGGCGGCATGACGAACGGGCAGGCGCGTATGGTCATGGACCATGTGCTCTCCCTCGGCGTCACGCGCGAAGAAGCGGAAGCGTTCAGCGACCGGCTGAGCTCTATTGCCGTGCAGATTACAAATGACCGCGCATCGTGGGGGACTGTGACGCCGGAACAGGCACGAGCTTTCCCTGCGTTCCAGACCTATGTGCCGGTCCTCTCCCGCGCCAATAACCTCGTCGGTGCCGTCAACGACCTTACCGGGTACAACCCGGGCAGATATGAAGCCATTCAGGGCAGGCAGGGTTCGCCAGACAGCGCGTACTATACGGTCTTTCAGTACGCACGCCGGGCGGCAAACGAGTTCGGTATGCGCGACTTCGGTATGATGCTGGCATCGATGGAACGGGTAGCGTCGGAGCGTAACCGTGATACGGGGCTCAGGTGGGAAAACTACAGCCAGTTGACGGCCAAGGCCAACAGCCCCGATGCGGCTTACCGCAATTACTATTCAAACCTCCTCTCCCGCGCCATCGTTGTCGATGTCCCGGTCCATGACTGGAACGGCAACTTCTCCCATATGCAGCGCAGAGCCTATTACGTCGACGAGAACTGGACGGATGCACGTACCGGAATGACAGGCATTGCCGTCTCCCGTGCCTTGCAGAATACAAGCAAGGCGGCGACGGGGCTTGAACGGGCGGTATCGGGGCTCGCCAAGGTGACGAGCGTCTACAGTCAGGCGTTCACACGTTTCACGCCAGCTTTCGCCGTAGTGAATACTTTCCGCGACGTAGCCGAGCGCGGCATCCATATGCTTACACGTGAATATTACGACGGGAACGGCAACCGCATCCCGGGCTGGCGACTGACCGGATCATTCCTCGTGAACGCCCCCGCTTCGGGAGTCGAGCTGCATCGGGCTCTCTCGGGGACACTCGACCCGAACAGCATGGGCGCACAGTACTGGCGTGAATACGAGCAATATGGCCTGTACCAGAAATATATGGCACAGCTCAATACCGAGCGGCTGTCCCTCGAAGATATGATGGGCGGCAAGCAGTCGGTCGCGCAGCAAAAGAAAGGCATTGCGGCGCTCATCAACAAGCCTGAATACGCCGGGCTCAAACAGGCGCTTGATGGTGTGCAGGGCAACGGCAAGTGGGTATTGGAAACGCTGGACGGCTGGAATGACTATTTCAATAACCTTGCGAGTTTCAATCAGTTCGTCACCCTGCGCAAGGCCGGTGTCGATCCCAGACAGGCGGCGCACGGCACACTCGAGCTTATGAACCTTTACCAGACGGGCGAGTGGACACCAATCCTGCGTGTACTTTTTCCCTTCGTGAAACCCACGGTGCAGGGCGGCATGGCCATGATGCGTACTCTCGGCATCACGGGTGATGTGAAGGACCTGCGCAGCCGCGGCCCCCGCGCAGCAGCGACCATCCTCGGCGGTTATGCTGCGGTTACGGCGCTCTTGCCGCTCCTTAAGGAGTCGATGGGTTACGATGAAGATACGGGCATGAGCCGTTTCGACCAGATGTCCCTGTCGGAATTGCAACGGGCGCTCCCCATTGGAGACGGCAAGGGTGGGTATGCGAAGATTCCTTTTGGCTTCGGCATCCAGCAGCTCATCATAACGCTGGCCGTTGGCCATGACCGTGTGGAACGCGGCCTCATGGCCCCCGAGCATTTCGCAGGCGAACTGCTTTTCACGCTCTTCGACAACACCTCGCCTACGGGGAAGCCGAATTTCGACATGGCGAAAGATCCTACAGCTTGGATTATGCAGGCCATTTCCCCAAGCATCCTGTCCGGCCTCGTGCAGACGGCTACCAATCGGAATTATTGGGGCGGCAAGGTGACGTGGGCCACCAATGAAGAAACGAAGTCGATGGCCGTACAAGGCAAGATGTCTACGCCGAAGTTCTACCACGATGTGGCGAAGGAGCTGCTGAAGACGACCGGGTACGACCTTGCGCCCGAGCAACTGAAGACGCTTGCAGACGGCCTGCTCGTCGGCCCTCTGAGGCTCCTGCGTTCACTGTATATCGAACCGGCCGGAGAAACGAGAAAGGGACATCAGGAAGGCAGTGCGCGCGAAACGCTCGGACCTGTGCTCGAAGCATTCGGCGGCACCATGTTCTACGGAGAAAAACACGCCACCAATCAAGCCATGTACTACAATGCGCTCGAAGAATTTGAAGGCCGTATCCGCAGGGAAGCTGTAGATGTCGCCATCCCTGCGGCAATCAGCAGAGATGCGACGGCGAAGGAAGCTTACCTGACCGAGAAGCTGTCGGCTGCCGGATGGGACGAGGCGGATATCGATGATTACCTTCTCCTGCGGGCGGCGAAGTCTGCGTTGCGCAGCAAGAGCCAGTCGTTTTCCAAAGACATGCGCAACACATGGCTGTCGGCTGCGGACACGTCGGAACTTCGGGAACAGTTCGAAGCGCTTGCGGAACAGGAAGGAGAAGTGTATGCTTCCGTCCTGAACAATCTCAACTACTACAATGATGCGCGGAGCCGCAGATGATTCTCCCTCTTGCCAAAGACGCTACCCGGCTGGCTGTCCGCATCCGCTCCTACGGCGGCGGGCAGGTGTCTGACTGGAAACATCTGCAACTTTGCATCATCCCCGGGCAAATTGACGCCTCCCCCTGTTGCGGTCCGGAAGCGTCGCCGTGGTACTTCCACGGATGCTGGCCCGGCGTGCGGACGGATGTCGACCTCAATGATGTGCCGATGGGCGACATCCCCGTCGTGGTCAGCGATGCCTTTGAACTTGACGACGAAGGACGTGTCGTCTTTTTGCTCGGGCCGTTCTTCCCCATGCTGCGCCCCGGACGTCACACAGGCATTGTGCGGTTCATGCCGCATAATCTCACCCCTGTGTTTCTTGACGTACACGGTATTCCGCGCAAGCCGCCGAAAGCCGCCCCGATTCTTCCGGACGGCTACGATATCGGCATGGAGTGCGGCGGGAATCCTCCGGCCCCGCCGCCTCCCCCTTGCCGCCCGCCTGAAATCTGCGTATTGGCGCGGTTCGATATCGACATTACTCCGGCTTGCGGAGAACACTTCATCGACGAGGCGGCCGTGGATTTTGCGCTCGACCTCTGTGGAGAATAATTATGGGTATTCACGACAACCATTGCGGCTGCGGGCATCCGCCTTTTCCTTACCATCATTGCGGCATTCCTCTGCCTCCCGACCCATTCGAGGGCGCGGTGCTGGCCTATACCGAAAACTCCCCTACCCGGCTTATGTGGGACACACCCGTGCGTGGAGAGCAGGGAGAGAAGGGACAGACCGGTGCGACGGGCGCACAGGGTCCCAAGGGCGATACGGGTTCTCAGGGACAGATGGGACCGGCCGGCCCCCGTGGGCCGCAGGGAGAAAAGGGCGACACGGGCGAACGCGGACCCAAGGGCGACACCGGCGATACCGGGCCTCGCGGCGTCCCCGGCGTGCAGGGCGTAGCCGGGCCTCAGGGGGACGTCGGCCCTGCCGGTCCCGCTGGTCCTGCCGGTCCCCGCGGTGTCGCCGGGCCGATGGGACCGCAGGGTGTCGAGGGTCCGATGGGGCCGCAGGGACCCAAGGGCGACACGGGTGAACGCGGGCTGCGCGGGGCAACCGGTGCACCCGGAGAAAAAGGCGAGAAAGGCGACAAGGGCGAGAAAGGTGATACCGGCCCAATGGGTCCTGCCGGGCCAAAGGGCGACACCGGTATGCAAGGCCCCGCCGGACCGATGGGACCGCAAGGCATCCCCGGTACAGACCATTCGGCGGAGATTGCCGAGCTTGAAGCTGCCGTCGAAAGGCTGCAATCAGTCGTAGGTGACCTGCTGGTTCGTGTTGTAGTACTGGAGGGCAAGCTGGCATGAGCTACAAGAACGAAATATTCACAGCGAAATTCGCCGGAGTCATGCAGGAGACCGACCGCGCCCTGCCGCTTCTGCCGAGTGCGCTGAATGATTTGAAGGCGCTCCTGTCGGACGACGGAGACTACACCTTTGCGAGTATCCGCAGCGACGCCAAGTACGAGGCGGTGAAAATCATGAACGTCGACGGCCTGCTTGTTGTTGACCGTGGCATCGAAGGCACCGAGCCCCTTCGACATCCGTACGGGTCCTGCATTACATTGGTGCAGCCCGCACTCATTGCAGCCGTCAAGGATCTCATCTGTTCCTATGACTGCTGTTCCGACAAACCATGCGAATGCCGCCCGGCCGCCGTAGCAAGCGTTGCCATGCCTGACGTAGAGAGCGGCCAGTACTGGCATGGCTCCGTAGGATTCACCGGTGACCAGCCCATGACGATTGCCATAGATATCGGGGACAATGACTGGATTACGGCCCGACAGGACACGAACCTCGTGTACTTCGAGGGCCTCGCGCCCAGTATGATGCCTGTGGCGGCCGACACCTACGAGAACGTCATGCCGCTTCGTGTCTCTGTGAGCGTTGCAGCTACAAACTGCAACGGGCATGTCGCGCTCGTGCAACCCACTTTTTACATCTACCCGCCGAAGTATAAGAAGGCCGAGTAGATTCAGGAATCGGGTCTGGTGCCGCACCGCGCACAGCGGCATACGGCCTGACTCCCGCATCGGGTCCGCTCCCCCGATGCGGGAGTTTTTTCATTGTGCCAAACCCTTAATACAAGAACTCCCCGAACCTTGGCAGTTCAGGGAGTTCTTTGCTAGAAAAGATGATGTCAAGCGTCTTCATCTAGCGGGGGTGGAGAGCCTCTGGCGTTTAGAAACTCAGCAAAAGGAAACTATCAATGAGTAGCACAGATGTCAAGATTTTTGAGAAAGAAGAATTCGGTTCCGTGCGCGTGGTCATGCAGGGAGATGATCCGTGGTTCGTGGCTTCAGCTGTAGCAAAGTCTCTCGGCTACGACAATCCAGCTAATGCTATTAACACTCACTGTAAAAAGATAAATAAAATCACCCTTTCACCTGATTTAGGGGGACGGGAAATCTCATCAAAGATGCCTCCAGTTGTGATGAATATCATCCCTGAATCCGATGTCTATCGCCTCGTGATGCGCTCGAATCTTCCGAACGCGGTGGCCTTTCAAGACTGGGTTTGTGAAGAAGTTCTTCCAGCCATTCGCAAGACCGGCGGCTATTCTACAACGCTTCCCGACTTCGCCAACCCCGCCGAGGCCGCACGAGCTTGGGCTGACGAGTACGAGAAGAATCTCGCCCTCACCGCCGCCAACCAGCAACTGACGGAAGAGAAGGAGATGCTTGAAATCGTCATCGGCAATGCGCGGGAATGGAAAGCTGTAACCGCCATCCCGTGGCTCAAGCACTACTTCATCGACACGTCTCCGAGGACCTGTGCGGCCATCGGAAAGTTTCTGGCGTCATGCTCGCGTATGCGTGGTGCCGAGATTAAGAAGTCTCCCGACAGCCGATGGGGGGAGGTGAATGTCTACCGCACGGATATCATCGATGACATGGAGCGGCTGCTCGACATAGACCCCAATTTGCTGGCGTGCTACCGCAAATAAATCAAAGGCCCCCATATGGGGGCCTTTGTTCTATCTATCATCCTTAAAATATTCAATCGTTTCGACAAGTACAGCTATGGATAATGCAGCCATCACGCAGGCGGCTCTGCAATCCACACTCCATTCGCTTATATCCAGATTCCACATTATCAGCGAAGCAGCCAGATAACTGGCTATGCCAGCATAACATGCGGTCTTGAAGCGGACTCGGATGCGCCGTCTACCCATCTGTTCCCGCAGCTTCTCCACTTCATCCTTAAGGCGGAATTTTTCTTTTCTGCTTTCGGTCAGCTGATCTTCAAGTTTAATGCGCGCCATTTCCGAATTGCGTAATTTGTCGGTTGCTTGCGCGCACTTCGTTTGCGCCTTCTGCCCCTCCGCAGTCAGGCAATGCGCCAAAGATACCAGTTCATCGCCGGTGACGCTGCGGCCATCGAACTTGTAATACTTTTCCATCACGACCCCCAAACCAATGCCGAGCATGACGACATGAAGATGCAGATAATAACCAGTGACGTCAGGAACACGAAATTCTTTTCACTCATCGCAGATATCCTTTTATTGCCCGGCTGCGGGCGGTATGACGGGACCCACATCAATTGCGAACCCCAACTTGGTGAATGCGGTGGCGTCGAAGACCATGCAGCGCACGTAGGGCGTCGGCAATGCCTTGAGGCTTCTGGTCAGAGACATAACCTTAATGGTGCTTCTGATGCCTTTCTTGGCGAGTTCCTGCTTCACCACCTTGGGTGAAAGGTTCCGCGCCCGGCACCAGTCGTTGAACTTCGACACGGCCACACAAATGGCTTTTGCTTCTGTCTCGATACGGACGGTGATGTCCCGGTAGGATGCCGGATAGCGGATGACGAACTTGTCGAACTCCGCGATACTCATAGGGTCAGGTTCGGTCTGTTCGTCCCGCATGTCGCGCTTTACGACGAGCGTCTCGCTAGACTTCTCGAGCAGGAAGGTCGCCATCGACTCCATGAAATCCGGAGCGAATTCCTGCGTACCCTTGCGGTTCTGCGGAACGAACACCTTAAGCACCCACTTCTCGAGCGCGTCCATGTCATAGTCGAGCAGCCCGCATTCATTCGCCCACCGCCCCGCCTGCAATGCAAGGAACAAGGCATAGCCCATGAAGCGTTCCTTGTTGTCGAACTTGTGCCGCAGGAACCAGTGCTCGCCCCTGATGGTCAGAGTGTCGAGAAGGTCCGGACGCTGCATGATATAGTGCAGAAAAGTAGGTCCGGCCCATCCGTAGTTCTCGTTGCAGCAGGTCATACAGGCATTGATGTATTTTTGCACTACAGGCTGGTCTTCGTAGGATTCGAAATCACAGCAGTATTCCATGACGCGCTGGAGGGTGGCTTCCGAATCCCCGGCACAACGGGAGATGGCTTCCTTGAAGGAGCGGTTGGCTGTGGAAATGACGACGGTCGACCAGTCTCCGGTCTTCACGAAGGCGTCACCCGATGACTTCAGCTTCTGCTTCTCCTTGCCTCCCGTCAGGGTATAGGCAAGGGCGAAAAGATCATCGTCCTTCAGGTCGGTGAGCTCGTCCATGAAGCCGGGGATGTTCTGCCAGATGGCAAGCCGCCTTGCACGCGCTACAGACGACTCCATACGGGTGAAGAACTGCGTAGCCGGGTTGCCCCAGATGCTCGCGCAAGTACGCAGAAGCTGCGACTTGCCCTTGCCGGACTCGGCACTCCAGATGGAAAGGATGGCGTTCTTGGCTTCGCCCGAGCCGTATGGCATGAGCGGCCCCGCCAGAGACATGCAGACGGCAAGCTGTCCTATTTCCTGCTTGAGCAGCCTGTACATCTGCGGCACGGCCTTCCACTTTTCAAGCGACCCTTTGCGGACGAAATCTCGGTTCGCATGTTCGCGGGCGAGATCTCCAAAGCGTACATCCGCGAAGCCGTCTTCGGTTATGAGCCCGGCACCGGTGAGGAACCCTTTGCGGAACATCTGGGTATTGCGGTCCTTGTATTCCACCCATCCGAAACGGTCGTATGTACGCAGTTCCGGAACCGTCCCCTGTACTGAATTGAGGTATGCGTTCATAAAAGCGATATAGGTAGAAGGTTTGGTATACGGGTCCGCCGGATTTGCACCCGAATTGTAGAGCCATATCACGATGGCATCAGGACGCATGTGCTCTCTCACGTTGAAGACGACGTCGTGTGCGTAGCCACCCGTCGGCCACACGGAGAACACGAAGCTCCGCGCATCCTGCATCGCGGTTTCGTCGCGGTCGTAGACGCAGTAACGGAGCTGAATGCGGCCGTTGATAATCCGCTTGTCGACGTACTTCGTTTCGCCCGTCTGGTCGTCGGTGACGGGCACCTTCATATAGACGCCGTCATCCTTCTGGAAGAATCTGGTACTCACGAGAGGCAGGCAGGCCAGCTGCGCGGGCGACGGCCACACAAGTTCCTTTACGGCTGCGGGGGCGCTGGTTCCGAAATGGTCTTCGTGTGCTTCGGCTGCGGGTTCAGGCGCGGGCTCCGGCTGTACGGGCGGTTCCACAGGCTCGGAGATGATGAGCTTCGACAACTGCACGGGTGTCTTTATCTTGCCGTGATGAGGGCACGACGTACAAACACGCGGGCAAATATTTTCAAAGGTGGAGCAAAGCGCAGGCGCATCGTAGTGCGCGGCATTGAATTTCTTTTCGGTATCGCCGTAGTCATAGCGCCCCTTGTCGAAGGACGAAAGCTTGTGCGCCCATTCTCTGCCGTTTGCGCATCGCTTCATGACCGACATCATGGCAAACCATTGCGGGTACGTGCCAAGTCCTGCGGACAGGACGGCGCGGCACTGGCGCACGATTTTTTCCGCATCGGCGGTAGGCGGTTCGATAAAACCGGTCGCCTCGGCAAGCTTCATGGAATTAGGAATAGCCAGAGCAGGCTTGGTTCCTGTTGCACGTGCCAGCGGCCGGGCATCGGACTTGTCGACAAGATTGTCATAGACGCGCTGCATGAAATCCTTGGCGTGGTAAATGGGTCCCTTTGTGCCGAGCACCGTGACCACACTGCCCGTCTTCTGATGTATGGTTCCGGGTACACGCAGTACGCTCGCCGGATCTTCGGCGCGAGTCGGGTCCACGTCAAGGCCCTGTTCGACGCAAAGCCGGTGAAAGAACGCAGCCATACCGCGCCAGAGCTCGATAGGAATGTTCTTCCAGAAAGTCCAATAAACATGCAGCCCCATACCGGAAGAGATGATGATACCCGGTTTCAGACCTGTGGCTTTGACGAACAACCACAAGGCGGAAAGCGCTTCGTTTCTGTTCTTATACTTGCTCGCGGGTTTGCCCACATCGATGTCTGCCCATAGGCTGCGGGCGGCTACGGCGTTTGCCTGCGTGCGATTCGTGCCATCCGCGAACGAAGCGAGGGCGAAATACGCATCGCCTCCCTGCGCGGCTGCGGCGTCTGCATGATGCAGCAGTTCGAAAACATCGCGGACCGGCAGCTGACGAGGCGACTTTCCGTACAGATTAAAAGAAAAAAAACGTTCGGAAGGGTTGACACACTGAGGAAGGATGCGATAAAGATGAGCACACCGAAGGTCACTTATCGCAGAGTACTTCCGGTTCCTTTCCCTCCCACCAATAAGCATGTCGTTGGTGGGGGGGGTTTTTTCATTCGTGGCAGAAGTCATAGCATGTCTCCCTTTCGATTAAAATAAGTGGTCATTCGTCATAGTGCACGAATGACCACTTATCCTATCTGCTCTCAGAAATCAATTTAGAGAAGGCTGTCAATCATGCTCTGCGCATTGAACGCCGCCATATCCTCATTCGGCATCGCGGGGCGCGCGGCAGGGGCGGGCGTGGTTACAGGCGCAGTATTACCAAGGATTTGTGCGGTCTGTGCGGCAAGCGCCGTAAGGTCTTCCGCACTCATGTCCTCGGCGGCAGGCACCTGAATTTCTTGCGGCATGGTCAGTACAGGCTTTTGCGCCTGCACCGGCTGCTGGATGGGAGCCTGCGGCACCGGCTGCTGGATGGGAGCCTGCGGCACCGGCTGCTGGATGGGAGCCTGCGGCACCGGCTGCTGGATGGGAGCCTGCGGCACCGGCTGCTGGATGGGAGCCTGCGGCACCGGCTGCTGGATGGGAGCCTGCGGCACCGGCTGCTGGATGGGAGCGCCGTCCATCGTCAGCTTCTCCTTGACCATGACGTTTTCCAGTATGTCCGGCGACTGCGCCCGGGTAAACGCACGCTCGATGAGGTCGTACGGAAGATACTCGAGCTGGCCGGTCTGCTGGTTCAGCATGGGCTGGAAGTTCCACACACCGATGGTGTGCGCCATGTTGTCGGGCACGATGCGGGTGAGGAACATGGTCGGGGAGCAGACGAATCCGTTGCTGCTGCGCTGCTTGCAGAAAGCCGCGAGTTCATTCCACTTGAAGATGCCTGCCTGCGGTTGCGCATGTCCGAAAAGCGAAGAACTCGAAATGTCCAAAAGGACGGGGTTGTCGAAGTCGATATCGGCCACGCCGTTCACCCCCATCTTTGCCAAGGCCCACACGGTACGACGGGCAATCTTATATGCCCAGACCTCGCGGCCGTTCTTCACGACCTTCTGACGGAACTGAGGGGGGAGCGCCGCCGGATGCGTCCCGTTGCCCTGCGTATCGAGCCACACGAGGTTCGGCTGTTCAGGCTCCTGTCCGGGAGCGAAGTCCCGTTCATACCACGTGCAGTGGTTGTACGGAGATATCTTCAACAGGACGGCGACGAAAGCATTGACCATGATGGTGTCTTCAATGCTCCCGCCCCGACGCAACTCGAAGCCGTTGTTGGTATGGCGCACCCACCGAAGACCGCTCGAGAAACCAGAAAAGGCATCCGCGAAGGACTGCTCGGCAAGTGCCGCAAGGTTGGAGGGTAAGACCGGAGGCACGGACGAAAATGTAATAGGTGCAAGCTGAGACATAACTAATTCCTTGTGATTGAGAGTTCATCTTTTTCCACGTAGGCAAGACCGATCGCCTCAAGTGCGGCAGGTTCCCGTCCATCGCAGAGCGTTTCCACAGCATCCCGGCTTACCCGCCGTTGCAGAAGCATGGCGTCCGTAATCGGACGGCCGTTCTGGACGGCTACGCACATGTTCTTCAACATGACGCGGGCAAGCTTCTCGGTGTCCCGGATTTCGTAATGGCCCTTCGAGCGGCGGACCACTCGCCCGATGCCGTCAAGTTTCAGGGATGACACCCCGTCGGCGGCCATCAGTGCGAGGATCTGTTCCTGCAAGGGGCGCTCCTCCCCGGCCGCTATCTCCTGCGCCTGAGCCTCCAGCTCAAGCCGTCTTCGCCTTGCGTCGATATACCGGCTTATCAATGCCGGAAGCGTGTTCATCCCCATCCTTATACACCTCCCTGAACCATTCCATGAAGTCCTCCCGGACATACACAATCTTGTTTCCGAAGCGCTCGGACTTCGGCCCCCTGCCCTGAGAATCCACTGCCGACATCGTGGCCTTCGTAATGAGGCCGTTCAGCCGTTCTTCCAGCTCCTTGCGGGAAAAGACGGCAGGCAACATAGACTCGATTGCTTTGAAAAACTTCTCGCTCATAACTCACCCTTACTTATAGATTCAAACAATGTGTTTATAATTTGTCCCATCTCCCTTCCTTTGTCAAGTGCATCAAAGAATCTTTTTTCTTCCGGGAACGTCATTACACGGATGACGCTTATCTTGTCGGCCTCCTGTTTCAGAGAACTCAGCCGCTCAAGAGCCTGAGCGTAAATGAAGCCACCGAGCAGAGGAGGACCGTCGAAGATGATGGTGTCCGCCCGTGAAAGTTCAACACCGTAGGCTGTGGTGGTCGGGTGGCATACGAGTACATGCGGAGAGTCTTCATATTGAAAGCGCCGCAGAATATCCGTACGCTCCTTGTCCGGTACGGACCCGTCTATGTATGCGCAGGTAAAGCCCGCCTTCCCGATCTGTTCCACGCGCAGGCTGATACCCTTTCTGTAACAGGAAAAGACGACCACCTTGCGGTCCGTTTCCGCGATGGCATCGATAATACATGCCGTGCGTGTGGCATGGTCGATTTCCACCGCTTCCTTGTCCTTGTTCATAACGAAGCCCTGCGCCACCTGCATGAGTTTCTGGAGAAGCACTCCGCCGTTGACGGCTGTGATGGCTTCTCCGCTTTCAAGCAATGCGACGGACTCGGCTCTGAATTCCCCCCGCAACCGCTTCTGCACCGCCGTCATCTCGCACTGGCGATTCTGCGTGACTACAGGCGGGAGGTCCATGATATCCTTTTTGGCAAAGCGCACGGCGGGCTGCATGGCGTTCCGGATAATATAGGGGGCCTCGGGCCTCGGCTTGCGCATGAAGCTCTCGAAGCCCACCTGCATCGTGGTGCGGTCGAGCCATGCAGTCTTCGTGGTACAGGGCAAGCGCGTCCGGTTGACCATCTTGCACATGCCGAAGACAGTTTCGGAGTCTTCGCCCGGGCTTCCCGTAAGGCCATAGACACGTTCCAGCCCGGTGCGGTTGCAGATAGAGTCGATAGCCTTGAACCTTTTTGATTGCGTGTTGCCAACATTCGTGAGCTCGTCGATGACGACCGCCCCGATACGCCCCGTCTTTACGGCGTCCACAAAAGCCCGTTCGGACAGACGGCACGAATCATAGTTCGTGATGTAGAAGTCAGCCGGCTCATTGATGAGCTTCTCCCTGTCCTTGCCGTGCACGACCACTACACGCGCTGCGGGTATGGATTCACGGATAGTGGATTCCCATACGCTCCGCACCGTGGTCAACGTAGATATGATAAGGAAGGCACCTTGCACCTTGCCGTACCGTTGCATGTAGTCCATCGCTACGGCGACGCTGCCGGTCTTTCCTGTCCTCGGGTCATTCAGGATATAACCTCTCGGATACATGGACATAAACGCCGCCGTGTAGAACTGGTGCACCATCGGCACGTACTTGCCCTCGATGGCGACCTGATTGCGTCTGACAAGCGGAGCGGCCAGCACAATGTCTATGCCCATGTTCTTCATGAGCATGATGGCGTCCTCGTGCCACGGCAGAACCATAAGCCAATCACGCCCCTCCTGCACGAACTTCTTTCCCAACCCCTTGGCCGACAGCTCCTCCTTCACCTCCGGCGGCACCCGCACAAGGATAGTGCCCCTGTCCGGGTAGACGACGGCGGTATTCCCCACCTTGAATGGATTCATGTCATCCGCTCCCGTAACTCATCCATGAACGTGCCGAGGTTCGCCTCATTGACGACGAGCGCCACGCCCCCCGCCGCACGTATGGCGTCGTGCTCCATCGACTGGAGCTTCGTGGGCTTGTTCTTCCCGGACTTCACCTCGATAGCGAAAAATCGCCCATTCATGCAGCCCACGACATCCGGGACGCCGCGCCTGCCATAGACGGTACCGCGAGGCATAAAGAAATAGACGCCCGCCTCGGCAAGGCGTTTCTTAATAACGTCCTTGACTTTCCCTTCCGGTGTCATGCTCATCACGGTCTCCAGTAAGGCGTATAATTAATATATGATTGCGTGGGTTCCCCCTCGGTCCAGAAAGGCGGCTTACCCTGCCCGCTACGGATAGCAGCAGTCTCATATGCCCGGTCGAATACCTCCTCCTGCAACGGAGAATACCCATACGTCGCGACTTCGGCGAGAGTCTCCAAGTCCCAAGGTGTAATTCCCTCATAGACTGTAGGGTACAACGCCCCGAAAGGATTCGGATAACGCATATCCCCGGCACCAAACTCTGTCATCACGCTTCCGTCCGGCAGATCAATCGAGGCAAACCCGGGGCCTTTGTTCGTTCCGTCAAGCCTTCGGCCAAAGCCGTAATCGGGATATCGCTCGTCCATACGAACCTCACAAACCGCAGGAGGGTGTACCGCTCAAGCCGCACCACTTGCAGAACTTATTCTTCTGAGACGGGAAATAACTATCTCTGATGGACGTGCTCATCTCCTTCATAAGCTCGATGACGTCCTGTACGGGAGTTAGCCCACGGGCGAAATCAATCGTGTTGCCGAACGTCTCGCCACTGTCGACGTACCAATACTCGTACCGGATGACGGGGAATTTCTTTGCGAAATGCAAAAGAAGCGCGTTCACCCGAAGCTGGAAGTCGTCATCGTCCCACTTCTTCCCCGTCTTGATGTCGACGACGAGCGGCGGCACTTCGCTTGCCGGGATAATCACAGCATCGGCCCGCGCCCGGATGAAGGCCGTCTTATCCCACCAGCCCTCGGGTGTGGGATTGAACGTCTTGTTCAGCGTAAGCTCTTCCTCAATGAGAATCTTCCCGCCGCTCGCTGCTGCGCGGGCTTCGACGATACTGTTGCGCGTATAGTCGAGGTCGATCCCTTCCGGCCAGCTCGTGACGGCGTCGAGGCCGGAGCGCAGCGCCATCTCGACCACGTTATGGACGAGCGTGCCACGTGACTTCTGAGCCGTCGCCTGCCACGGGAGCTCTTTCGTGATGGTCTGAGCTTGGAACTTGCGCGGACAGGTGCGGTAAGTCGACATGTTGGAGGGAGAAAACACGAACATCACTTTCCCTCCCGTACGGTCTTTACCGTGCGGACAATGAGCGCCACGTTGTCGTCCGGAGCCACGGTGGTGCCTATCCACATCTCCCTATAATACAAGGCGAGCTCGGCGAACGCAGTGCAGATTCGCATCATCTCATCCTTATCGGCGCTGCCTATCGTGCGCGCCATGAATTCTTCCAAGTCGGTGTTCATATTCGCCTCCTATGCGATGGAGAAGTTATAGCCTATTTCGCCAGAACAAGCTACGGGGAAGTCGGGTGCCCACACCGGCGGTTGGGACATGAAGAACTTCATAATCTTGAGCGTCGCTTCGCCCCGCGCCTCAGGCACGGTGGAGAGCCAAGCGTCGTGAATGTTGCAGATGAGCGGCACCTTGGCCGCCGCCATGCCGATGGCCTGCCCTTTAAGCATGACGAACGACACGGCCTGCGTGACGTTCTCGGTAAGGCTCCCGCCATAGATGCGGGTCGTCATCATGGCGCGCCCCTGCCACGAGTCATAGACGAACTCCCACCGCCCCGCATCGTTGCGCTCGGCGCGGATGTTCGGATAGCGAAGCATATAGCCGTTCGGCAATCTGACGGACATGAGCGGCGGTCGCCCCGGCACGACCTCCATGAGGCCATACTTGAAAAGCGCATCGTCGGGTCCACCAAAAGACCCCTCGCCCCCGGCGACCATATGTTCGATGACGGACTGGCATCGCTTCCAGAACGACACGATGCGCGGGTTATCCGCCCGGTACATGTAGAGCGTCTCCTTTGCCAGCGCATGGTGCCGGTCGACGTCGTCGTGGAGCTTGACTCCCATACGCAGTAACGTATGGGAATACTTGGAGAATCCAGTTTGGTAGCCTGCGGACAAGATCGCCGTCTTCGCGGCCGTCCTATATTTCTTGCACTCAGGGTCCCCGGACTCGTTGCCGTCGTGGATGGTCTTCGCCGGGATGCCGGACATCTTCTCGGCGAGTTCCGCGTAGGCGTCGCGGCCATGCCGGAAAGCGTCAAGCAGGTCATCCTGACCGGCTTCGTAAGCGAGCATTCTGGCTTCGACCTGACTGCTGTCGCAGGCTACGAAGACGTGCCCCGGTGCCGGGATGAGCGCCTTACGGATGGTTTTCAGCTTGGGGTTCCGCTTGCCGAGGTTCTGGAAGTTCAGGGCGTCCGACTTGCCTTCCCCCGTTCCCGCCCCATAACGGCCCGTGTGAGCCTTGTGACACTGAAGCATGACCGGAATGCTGCCCCCGCCCTCAGAGACGTCCAGAAACCGCACTACACGGCTTCTACGAATAGATGAGTTATTCTCCAGTCTGGCGGTGACAAGCTGCGCCACACGCTCGTCGGGGTGTTCCTGCATCTGTGTGAACTCGAAGTTCGTCTTGGCAAGGGCGGGTTCCCACACCGTATATGTCTCGGGGTCGGCCAGCATCCCGGCATAGAGGTTCTTCTCCCGCACGTCAGGAACCGTAGACATGGCGGCTTCGAGCATCCTCCGCTTCGTTTCGGTCTTCTTCTCCGAGATTTTCATAGGCGGCTCGACGCCGAGGCTTCGCAGCATCGTGCAGAACTTGGGCTTCGAGCGGATATTTGCAAGGAATTCCTCCGTCGTGTCGAAGTGGAAGACGCTCATGAGCTGCCGTCTCGCATCCTCGGTTTCCTCGTCGATCTCTACAAGGTGGCGCTGCAACAGAGGACGGTCGACATGGATGCCGGGCTCCGTCGCCATGCGTGCCGTAAGGCTTTCAAAGCGGAGCTCCTCCTGCGTGAGATACCGGGAAAGGATGAAGAAATTCTCCGAACATTGCAGCACATCGTCGGCGCAATACTTCTTGAACGTATCCCGTTCTGCCGGAGTGAAGTCATCCGGCCAGCGCTTCCCGTCGGACACGGCCGTGCCGTCCGTCTTTATCCCCGTGCCCAGATACTCGCACAACGCCTTATGGCTGCATGACTGGAAACGGCTGATGCCCGCTGCCCGGGCCAACGCGAGCGTGTCGACCATATACTTGGGCCTGATGCCGAACCGCTCGGAGAGCACGAGGGCGTCGAAGCCATGCAGGTTATGGCCTGCGATTATTGTATCTTCCGCTTCAAGGTCGAGGGCTTCGAGGGCTTCGTGGATTTCGTGGGATTCGTAGACATTGACGGGACCACGGTCCACGCGCACGCCGAGAAGCTGTGCATGGAACCGCGGGTCACGGACGTATTCGATAGGCCCCATCTTCGAAAGCGTGTAGTCCCTGCTCGACCAGAACGTTTCGAAGTCCAGCGTAATCACTCGCATTTCTCGCACTCCCGCACTTCGAATTCATATCCGCACAAGGGGCATGTAGCATGTGTCCTGCTGCTGTAGAAACTCTGACAAAGCAGCGCGATAAACACGGTGGCGACAAGCATCGGTATCCAGCTCTTGTCGTGGTATCTGAGAAAAGCCACCAGCCCGAACCCCACGACGACCACGAGATAATGCGCGACCGAGACGATGACGCAAGCTGTAATATCTTGCATACCCTTTCTCCTTGCGGGGGCCATGCGGCCCCCGCAGATCTTCGTCTAGTCCGTTGCAGCCGTGGCTTCCATGATGGCCTTGAGCCCTTCCTCGCTCATGTCCATGATGTACTGCGCCGCCTCCTCCGGGATGCCCGTCTGCTGCGATACGGAGTAGGCCGTATCGTAGCCCGAGGCGAGCGTCGACTTCACGAGGTTGATGATGGGGGTGTTGATATGAACGCCTTCGACGTAAATATTCTTCCAGTTGATGGACTTCAAAGGCTCGGGATTGCCGTAGACTTCAGGCTGCATGGCCTCAATGCGCTGCACGTCGTCCATGTCGACGGTCTTCGTCATGATCGATGACGTAGCCTTCTTCGACGACCGAGTGCGCTTCGGCTTCTCGGCGGCCTGCTTGCGCTGCTCATCAAGCTCCGCACGCATGGCCTTCACGACGGCGTCGAGTTCGTCGATGTCCGCCATCCGATCGACGGGAAGGCTTTCCAGCCGCTTCTCCACATCGACGAGGCGATTGTTGAAGTTGGCGAAGAGGTCCTTTACCGTCCGCCACTTCTCATCGTTGGCGGCAAGCTGTCCCTTGAACTCGTTCAGCTTCGCCGCAAGCTTGGTCAGGACCATTTCCAGTTGCTGCATATGCTCGTTCATCGTCCGCTCCTTTGGTAGTTTTGATTGTTCATGGAGATATACCGGCCCCAGACGAGGAGCGCCTTGCCTGTTCCCGTCCGGGGCTCAAGCTCTGCAAGCTCTTCGGTCATCAGCCGGATAGCCATGACGCGCATACCATGATACGGATGCGCGACGTCATAGCCCCATTCATGACGCAGCACCTGCTGCACCATAGGTTCGAGCTTATGGCATATTTTCAGCTCCCGCAACACCCTGTTCGCGGAGGAATCGACGGAACGCCGCGCGCGCATTGCTGCCGCTGCTGTACGCAAGACTGTCCGACAGGCTGAAAACAAGCTGAGAATTCCATTTCCGATTGCGCACCTTGACATGACTTCCTCTTTCCGTTTTATGAAACGTACATCCCATCTCTGCACATATCTTGAGCAGCTTGTTAATCGTCTCGTCCCCCGCCTTGGGGGGGGTAGATACATCCAGTTTCGATCTCATGTCATACTCCGAAGGCTTGGCGGAGCATCCCGAACATGGCGGCGGGGAGCTCTTTTACATCATTCACCCGCCGCCACCTTGACGGGGGCATGAAATCACGCAATCCGTCATCGCAGATGCCGAAGCCGTAAAGCTCCACGCCATGCGCCGCACACCGCTGGATGACAAGCCTGAAATATTCCTCGTTGTATGTCCTGCCGTCGGTGAGGATGAAAAGGATCTTTCTTGCGTCCGACCCGGGCACGAACTTCATCAAGGCTCTGACGACACCCTCGCCACATGACGTCCCTCCGTTTGGAACAATAGACATCTTTGTCCGTAGAGGTTCATGCGGGTCGAGGATATCGACAGTGGCATTCCCCGAAAAGCCCACAGCAAACGAACGCACGGAAACGGGAAGCTTGCGCAGACTCGACATGGCGGCAAAGAGCGAGCGTGAAGTGACGACCGCCTTCTCGCCCGACATGCTGCCCGACATGTCGACCACCATACCTATCTCGGTATTGAGCAATACCTTCTCCACGCGAGACGTAAAGACCCGCACGTTGTTGACGGCGAGACGGTGAAGCCTGTTGCAGTCAAGACGCCCGCGCCGATAGCCGCCTTCCCGGTTCAGCGCTACAGTCTGCAAAAGCGAACGCAACCTGGCGTCGAGCACACCCGTCTCCTTGCGTGCCGCGTAGATGTCGCTGGACGTGAGCTCGTCGAGGAGCTGGTCACGATCCCGCTCGCCATCCCCGGCGCTCGACGCCGTGAACCGTTCCATATTCTCAGGCTGCGGCGCTTCGCTGGCTTCGACCTGCTCGGCAATCGCCTTCCGGACGGCATCTGCGAAAACATCCCCGCCCCACTCGCCCGGCTGCGGCGCATTACTCGGCATATCGACGCCCGCATCCCGGAGAACCCCGGCTACGTACAGGGCGTGGTCCTTCGATTCCTTCGTGCTTTCCGACCGCGCTCCATTGACGAGTGCATCCTCAAGCCGCCCGGTCAGGCCGGGAACGGCGGCATCTAGCTGTTCTCCGCACGCTTCTGCCCGCGCCATCAGCGCAGGCATGTCCACCGCACGCGCCCGGATAAGGCAGTAGTTCACGGCAAGGCCGGGCATACCCGTCTCAAGCCCGTCGTCCTTGTCGAATATCTCCAAGACGAGCCGCCGCAGATTCGCCCCGCATCCTGCAAAGGCGCGGGACATACGCCGCTCTACGAAGCAGTCTTCAAAGATGTTCCACAGATGCCGTTCAAGCGGGCCGAGGCCCTTTATATCTACCCCGTCGTCGGTAAAGCGCACATGCCCGGCTTCGTGGTCTATGTATCCGCGCAGGTAGGTAAGATACTTCTCATCCGTCTCTTCGATGGCAGGGATGATAATCTTCTTCCTGCCGTCAGGCGTCGTACCCGTCATGGCGGTAGGCGCATCGGGCACCACATCCACGGTGACGCCGTAATCGGCGGAGATAGCCTTTGCCACCAGCGCCATTGATATGGCATTCCCATACTTTCTCATTCCCAGCACTCCCTAGTCGAGCCGATAGACTTCCCGTCCGTCCGGCCCGATAAACTTGAGGTTTTCTCTGGTGAACCCCCGCATCTGGCTGTCACGGATAAAACGATAGCCTCTCGGCAATGTCTTTCTGTCCTGCACCACGACGCCGGGATACTTCCGTTTGAACCACGAGAGAAAGGACGCGAAGTCCTGCCATTCCCAATCCATGCCCCGCGTCCGGGCTGCGTGTCGCAGAGCATTGTGCCTGCGGTATATCCATGACGACGTGCAGCCGTGCGTCCTGTTGTGCGAACCGAAATCAGATCGCATCTTCTTCTGTTTGCAGCCGCATGACTGCACGTACTCCATCAGCACCTTGTCGACCCGCACCTCGACAAGCTCGCCACATTCGCACCTGAATTCCCAGACAGGGATGGACTTGTTGCGCCGCAAGCCCTGTCTGGTAAGGACACGGACGACGCGGAGCGCCGTCAGCGCTCCGAACGTCTTGCCTGTGATGTCCTCGAAGTAGTCCATACATCCTCCTATCCGAAAATGCGTTGGTAGATTTCGTCTATCGCCACCCGGTCACTGCTCGACGCCTTGAACGCAAAGGTATGGTCGAGAGCCTGCTTGCAGAAATCATAGTTCGTATTGGCCGACGCCTCCTTCAGGACCTGCATGAAGAGGCCCCATCGCAGGAGCGTACGGGTGGACATGGTGATGGAAAGCTGTGCGACATGGATATCGTCGCCGTCGCCGGCGAAGAGCTTGCGGATGGACTGCGCAAAGGACGCGCACTTCACCACTTCCTCGTCGTCAAGCTGCGGGCAGGCTTTTCTAAGCATCGCAGTCTCCGTGGTTTCCGACATGTAGTCGGCCTTGACCATAAAGAACCGGTCCGCTGCGGCGGCATTCATCCGCAGGACTCCCTGATACAGCCCCGTCTCGTCGCCCGTGCCGTTCGAATTGGCCGTGGCCACGAAGCGGAACAACGGATGGGGCTTGATGATTTCCCCGCCGTTCTCCGCAATGCAGAGAGGCGAGCCGTCAAGGATGGAGTTCATCCCGGCCATCGCATCAGGCGAAAGCAGGTCGACCTCGTTCAAAAGGAAGATGCCGCCATACTTCATGGCCTGCGTGAGCGGGCCGTATTCGAAACGCATATTGCCGTCGATGACGGCATGATGCCCGACGAGTTCCGGGAATTCCATCCGATTATGCCCGGTCGTCTCATACACGGGATAGTTGATGCGGCGTGCAAGCTGCTTCACAGCCGACGTCTTGCCGCATCCGGTTGGTCCGAAGACGAAAAGCGGGTCTTTGACATGCGCGAACCAGAACGCAATGGCACCGGCCCACTCGGGCATGACATATCTGATGTCCTCGTCCGGAACATAGGGGTTCGGCTCCATGAAGCCTACCACGGGACGCCCGCTCTTGCGGCCCCCGAAAACCTCACCAGCATCAAACACCGTCGTCTTGTTGTTTATCGCAGCCATTGTCCGGTCTCCTTTTTCTAGTTCCAAGTCTGGTTTTTATCTTCTTCGTATTGCTCCACCATCGCGGAGATGATGCTCATGCACGCCGCCATAGCCTTTTCCCTCAAGTCCCCGTCGAGGTCCTCATCCGTCAGCAGGAAGTCGTCCTCCGAAAGGGAGGCTTTCGCCTCTTCAAATCCCGTCTGCATAAAGCCAATGACGGAATGCATGACTGCCGCCACGAACGTGATCCGTTCCCGGAGCAGAAAGGGTGCCTCCCTGTCCTCGGGCATACCTATCACCACGATATTCGACCCTTGCGTAGGAACCGTGGAATTGGGGTTCAGATTGTCGACGATACTCGTGAGCGAAAAGACATACGCATCATCCCGGGGTATGCGCCCCTCTTCGCAGGCTTCGTTGAGGCTCGACAGGGCGTTTACCAAGACACGCTCGAAGTACTTCAATTCCTTATCCATCTCTGATTCTCCTTCATAATATGCGCCCCCCGGAGGGGGCACGGTTTCAATACTCTACACCAAGCACGTCAAGCACAAGGCCCTGCATCCCGTCCGGCACGCTATAATAAGCCTTTTCAGTAAACCAGTCCTGATACCAGAACAGGACCTCATCCACCTCGCCGTGTCCCTCGCAGTCGGCATAGCGTATCTCCACGCCATAGGCGGGGCCGCCCGTCGCCAAGGTATACGTCTTGATGACGGTCTTCTCGACAGAGAGGACGTGCTCGATGATGTCATCCCGCATCTTTTCCTGCGCGGTCTGCGCGCATTCGTCAAGCGCGCTCTCCATGTCGTCCGGGTCGGGCATCTCCATGAGGCCGTCATTCACCGCACGGTCCACAATATCCTTCGCCTCGTCATCATCATCCGGGTCCCACCCGAGCGGGGCGAAAACCATATTGAATATCTCCTCAGCCTTCATCTCGAGTTCATGGCGTTCACTCATCATGTTTCTCCTTTATATGTTAAAAATATAAACTAGTCAACTATATTATATCCCACAGATTCACATCCAAACCGGCACTTCGCCATATCAGCTTCCTGTGCTGCAAGGGAAAGCAGACATACGGGGCCTGCGAAGGGACGCGGAGCCTCACCGTATCCGATCATTTGCCGTCCGTAACGGAGGCGGTGCTCATATCCAAGGCCAGATTCGACAGGTAATAGTCCATCTTCTTCAAAAGGAACAGCGACTTGGTGACAGAACAGAGGGCATTTGCGATGAACAGTTTCCCACTGTACTCTTCAAGCCCGCACAGATTGATGATGTTGACGTCCCTGTCCGTATGGAAGAACGCCTCGAACAGGATGTACTGTTCCGCGATATCCCCGACCACCCTATGTATGCGGCTTATCTGGAGATAGAAGTCAGAGTCCTGCCGCACCTCGAACATGTCCGCCTCTCCATCAGGCCCCCTGACCTGATGGACAATGGGGGCTGCGGGGTCTTCGGGCGGTGCGGTCAACCGCAGTCATGAGCCTTGCGTGTGCTGTTGCCATCATGGAACCTCCTTAAATAATGTCGAACAATGACGGTGTGCGGGATTTGAAAGCCGGAACACGGAGCGGGAAATCCAAGTTCATCGAAACGGCAAGGGCGGGGGAGTTGCTTCCTTCATACGACCGGAGGTAGAAGTCATCCGCCCCGACGGACATAACCACAGGCTCCGGGAAATCCAGCAAGCTGCACGGCTGGCCGCCTGCGAACCTCAGCCGGGGCTCGGGTTTGCCGAGAGACAGGCAACCGGATTGCCCTTCCAGATACACGCGGCCGAATGTATTGACGGTGAAAAGGGACCGGACGATTTCTTCCACGTACATTGCGTACAAAAGCCACAGGGCATGGAAGAAGCAATGGCGCTTGAGGAACACGGTACACACGCCGGAATTCCCCACCACCCCGAAGACCGCGGCAATCGATTTGGGAAAGGCCGTGCCGTAGGCACAGACCGACAGCAAAAGCTCGGGCCTGAACCCGTCGACGTACACGGTCCTGACATAATCGTGTACATGGCTGTCGGCATAATTCTCGATGCTCCAGTCCGAACCGTCGAATCCATCCGGACAGGTCGTGAAAGAGCCTCGTGCCTCCATTTCCCGCCACCACCCCCTGACTGCCGCCATCAGTCCGGGCGGCTGTGCATGGGCCATGAAGTGCCTGCCTGCGGGTGAACCCGCCACAGCCTCCACACCGCAGGCAAATTTTGACATATCCTTCATACATGACTGCATGTACGACACAATCGGGTTTCTGTTTCCCGCCATACGTTCCTCCTTTACAAGATATTCCACATCGTACACACGGCACCCCCGGGGGATGTCCGCCTGTCGATGCCGATTTCCAGAAGTGCCTCGCCTTCAACCACCCGCAGGCCGAACCGCAGCACATCACCGGTGCCATGCATCCTGCACAGCCTGTGCAGAGGCGCCTTTCCGAAGTCCCGCACCCCGAACAGTTCCACACACCGCTCGGGCGAGCTCCGGTCTCTCCATACCATGTGCGTATCCGGCGAGAACCTCGGCCTCCTCGCCCTGCTGATGTATTCCAGATAGCGCCAGCCGAGGGAAAAGTCCTCGGGAAGCACACCCGCAAGACGGAAGCACTCGACGAGGCACTGGACATAGACAAGAGCATCCGGTTTCAGCCTGAACACCAGCTTCTCCCCGGACGCATACACGGACAGGCGGGCGAGCTCCATGTACCGTGCACGTTTCGACAGCCTGACATGGACGGAAACCAGCGGCTCCACCTCGTCGGGCACGTACCGCGAAATACCGAAGTCACACTGCCGCCTGACGCCCGCAGCCATCGAACCGGCGACCGCCGCATCCCGGCAGGCAAACATGTACGGCAACGTCTCCGGCTTGTAATAGCCCGACATGAAGTTTCTCCCCGCCTCACGGCGGAGCTGGACGAAAAGACTGTGTATGAAGCCATACCTCGTCTCCGACGATCTCTTTATCGTGCACAGAGCAGCCGAGCTGAAAAGAAGAAGTTCATCCAATGAAGACATGGAGCCCTCCTATAATATATCCCAGAAGCCGGGGTTCGTGGGGTTCGTGGGGTTCGTGGGGTTCGTGGGGTTCGGCGCACCGTAACGGAATGACAGATTGTAGCCGCCGATGGCGCAGCCCAAAGACGTCGTCCACACGAAGCACTGCAAACCGGAGAAGAACGGCACGCGGCGGAGCTCGACACGCCCGCAAGCCTGCGCCACGCGCCCGGCGTCGCGCTCATAGTCAATGAGCACCGCATCAGCGACAGGGATCGGCACGCCGCGGGCCTTGAGCCTGTCAAAGACCCCGTTATAGGACGTCGCAATGCCGCGCTCATCCACATCAACATAACCCTCGAAGTCGAACGACACGGGAAGCGCCCCCGCAGGGAACACCCCCGCGCTACGCACGCCCTCCAGAAACACGAACGCCTCGAAGCAGGTATCCGGCATGATGTTCACATCAAGGCCGGCACCGCCATTCCCCCGCCAGAACGACGCCAACTGAACGTACGACTTCATGCCGGAATCGGAAGGGGCGACGTTGATGTAAAACTCGAAAGCATCGCAGGCTCCGTGGAGTGCGTGGGCTTCAACCGCAGGCGGGAACTCCCCCGCGCCCCGTTTATGTGGGCAAAGGGAACCCCACGGCTGCAATCGGCCACACGCCAGCGCGGAGTCAAATCATACACATGCTCTCCCGACGGGAAACCTTTCGACAATACGTCGGCAATCCGCTTCACGGGAGCACGGATGAAAGTGAAATCCACAACCCCCCGCGGCACGCTGTGTGTGTGTTTGTATATAAGATATGGGACGAATCGGACAGCGATGCCTTGATGTACTCTCTAATACTTCTCATCTCTACCTCACAGTATTGACCAAAGGTCAGCTTCCTTCCGCCCCGCGGCAGCATGGAGCGGGACGGTAAAGGCCATTTCCGCAATCACCGAACCGGGGCGAGGCTTCGTGCCGGGACTGCACCGGGGCGTCCGGATGGACAGCGGCAACGAGATATCCTCATAGTGGGGATGCTTGCGTATGGCGGACGCATTCATCTCGGTAACCCCGACACGTGACGTGGGACCGTACTCATTCCGCCCATGCCACAAGACGCCATACCCGACATCCACGTCATCGACGAAATAGAACGTATCGGACACGCACACGCTCCCGTCGAGCGACATCCAGTCCCCGTACTTCATCATATGCAGCATACAGACCTGCGGATCGAACGGCATGAACCCGACGTGCCCCATCATGTCCAGACACCACAGCGCGCCAAGCAGCGCCTCGGCATCCCTGCGGAAAAAGAACCGCACCTCCCGCTTCCCGCCGCCCGCCTCCATAATCTCCATGACGTCAGACACCACCCCGTGCGACCCGTACGAAATATACCGCCTCCACCCATCGCCTGTCCTGTGGTCCCTCACACCCCACATGGAGCCGCGCGGCATCGGCGGGAGGTACCCATCCCATGAACCGTCTCCAAACGGACGGCGGCAGGCCGCACCGAACCACACGGCAAGGGACGGCACAAAAAGGCCGTCGGCCCTACAGAAAAACGACGGATCTCCCGTCATCCAGCAAGACGGCAGTGCCCCACACCCTACGGCATGGATATGCCTGTGAATCGTCTCCATAGCCGTAACCATATTGAAACCGTCCGGCATGAAATCCTCCCTTACAGCAAGCCCCGCGCCTTCATGCTTTCATATCCGGCATCAGGCTTCGTGGGGTCCGCACACCACGCACGCCACTCGGGATACGGCAGCGGCTCCAGCAACGGGAGCGGAAGCCACCGCCTGCGCCATCCATACCTGCGGGCAAGCACATTCGTCCTGTTCACAATACGTAGCGCACGAAGACACTCGGCCGAAAGCTGAGCCAGCAGAAGATACGGCATCTCGGCAGGCGGCGTCAGATGGCATGGCACGAATACGGAACCGTCGCCGCACCGCAGTTCGGGTACGGCGGCACCAGACGTCATTCGGGCAACAGAAAACCAAAGGGCATCCCCGGCATGAGAGGCCATGCCTCGGCACCCGTATCAAGAAATGTCCAGAAACGGTTGGATACGTAATAAATCCGAAGATCGAAACCAAAGCACTCCATGAAAGCACGAAGCTGCTTGCCGAGTTCCTTCGAACCGTCCGAAAGGTACGTGGACTTCGTGGTCATCGGCCACGCATCCGGCTGCACATAAAAGACGTTCGGATGCTGAGCCGCCGGGCCGGGGACAAGCAACGTCGGCATGACGCGAGGGGCAAGGCGCGAACCCTTCTTCAGTTTCAAGCCGTGCCGCACCCCGGAGTCGAAAGCGATGCACCCCCCGAGCGGCACGGACTCCCGCAACAGGGGGGTGGACTCGAAGGATGCGCGCCTCCACGCAACGAGACTGCCCCGATACCGCACCATACAAACGCTTGTGTCCCGGCAAAAGCCCGCACCGGACGGAAAACAGAAGTCGATCTTCTCTACCGTAAATCCGTGATACGGCAACATCACGGCACCCTTCCTCAAAGCGCGCGCCGCGTTCGCCGCGGCGGTGGACTGCATTACCATACTTCCTCCTTTGTTTCGTAAGATACATGGTATATGTTTGTATCCGATACTCTTAGACACGACAAAAGGCAAGCCTCGGCTTCACGAAGACGACGGCGTGCCCAAAGCCTGTCGGCATGGCTCCATAAACGGTCGGCGGTATTCATAGTCGATCCTGTGTACAGAGTTCGTGGACTTCGGGGGGTGCGCGCCAGCCGAGAACCCAAGTGCGACTGCATGGACTTCGGGGGGTGCGC